>ENA-OPCY01000063-OPCY01000063.1-human-gut-metagenome-genome-assembly--contig:-NODE-63-length-83244-cov-7.312000_pt1 | contig 83244 bp, 73 predicted proteins | sample MGYA00241568_ERZ501487 | MGnify/ENA primary metagenome ERZ501487 (study PRJEB25962, sample SAMEA2042574) | human gut metagenome | biome: human gut; feature: human-associated habitat; material: faeces... | reverse complement strand
TTCTTATGATGGCTATAGCTTAGCATTTTACGAGTCCCAAAGTCTGCCCTCGCACATCGAATCTTTGTTCTTCCTTTAATTCTAATAATACTTATCGATTGCTGCCTCAATCATCTGATTTGCCTGTATCTCATCCACTTCATCTGAATAAGTATCCACGCTCCTGCTGCCAAGTACATGATCAAATTCATCAAGAACATCCGTCATTAGTCCCTTATCAATCCGACTTTTACACTCTGCAATCAGCACAGCAGGGATTCCATAAAATGCTTCTGCAATACTTCCTGTAATGGCTCCAAGTGTATCCGTATCTCCACCAAGTGATACTGCATTACGCACTGCGTCCTCAAAATCCTTTGATTCCAGAAATGCGATAATTGCCTCTGGCACCGTTTCCTGACAGCTTTCAACATGATGGTAGTAAGGTCGGATATTATCCAATGTTCTACTCAGATCATAATGAAATTCCCTCTCTATATACTCTTTGATTTCTTCTTTTGAAGAGCCATTCCTTGCCATATATATTGCACTTGCTGTTGCTTCTGCACCCTTTATACCTTCCGGATGATTATGTGTCACATTTGCTGTCGCTCTTGCTACCTCTCTTGTTCTTTCAATTGAATCATAAAGCCAGCCTGCCGCTGACACTCTCATGGCTGAACCATTTCCATAGCTTCCGTATGGCTTCGGATTATTTTCTTTAAGCCAATGTCTGAAGCTTCCACCATAACCTGCATGTGGATATCTTTTTCCCAAATCCTGCATATTGGATGCTACCGCCTCTTCAATTTCCTTTACTACAGCTTCCGGTCCGACTGCCAGGAGAGCTTCTCCAACTGCTATTGTCATAACAGAATCATCTGTAAAGCCACAGCCTTCACTAAACAAATCAAAGTTCTTTGTTTTATCACCTCTGTCAAACTCAAACGGGCTTCCAATAATATCTCCTAAAATCGCTCCGTACATATATGCCTCCAATCCCCGGATTGCTCCGGCAGCTCTCTTTCTTTATAAGTATAATTGAAGGACATCTTTATATGGTCGCTGTTTGGGCGACACTTTTAAGATAAAAAACAAACGCCGATACTATGTGAGTACCGACGTAACATTTACTAATCAATATTTACTTGTAAACAATTTATACTCCAAGAATTTCATTCGTATACTTAAATAATGTCACATTCAGCTGCATAATATCATACTGCTTATCTATTATAGCCTTCTGCACGATCAGATCCACCTTACTGCTTGGGCTAAATGCCCAGTCAGCTCTCGCAAGTAAGTCTCTTGACTGTTCCAGATCAAGCTTCAGTGCAATGCAGAGTGCCATAACAGTCTTCTTCTTCGGATGATAATTCCGGTCACATTGAATTTTTGAAAAATGTTTTCTATCAAGGTTTGCCCGTTTCCACACATCCTTATTATCAATATGTGCTTCATCGATCAACTCAAACAATTTATCATGAAATGAAACTCCGATATTTGAAAGCTGGTCTTCCAAAGAAATGTCTGCTGACAGCATACAAGGCTCTGCTAACCCTGTGTCTTCCTCCAGTGGATAGTTATCTTCTGCCTCTCTTGGAAGCATCTCATCATAGAACGCTTCCTCTGGCAATTCTCTCATACGGGTGTTACTTCTGCTTCGCACCGGATATTCTTTTCTATGACTTTCCTTGACATAATTAGCATCTATGTAGGAATCAATATCACCTACAATCTGAACGGAAAGCTGAAAAGACCTTTTATCAAATACTACCAATATAATTTCAATTTCATTTTCGGTAAGAAACTGGCTGAATACTGACACAGCAATCTGTAATGCTTTATCTTTCGGAAATCCATATACTCCTGTCGAAATTAATGGAAAGGCAATACTCTCACACTTAAGTTCTAATGCTTTTTGCAATGATTTACGATAGCAGTCCTCCAGAATTTCAAATTCATGGTGCAATCCATCCGTCCATACCGGACCTACCGTATGAATAATATATTTTGCATTTAGATTATATGCACCAGTGACAGCAATGTCACCTCTTGCAATTTTTCCGATATTCACTCTTTCTGCGAGAAGCTTTTCTTTTCCTGCTGCCTCATATATTGCTAAGTCCGTGCCACTTACACATATCGGATTTGGATTAGCAGTATTTACGATTGCATCTGCTTTTACCTTTGTTATATTGTTGCGAACAATCTTAAATGGCATTGTGGCACCTCCTTATCCATGCCTGTATTACTTTAACAGCTTCCTTATCTGCTTATCCGTTGCCTCCGGATACATCTCATGCATATAATCTACAATCTGCTTCCATGAATCCTGCGGACTATCCTTATAACAGGAAGTCACATAATCGTATCCATAGATATGCTCAATAGATGAATATACTGCCACATCCCATCCATATTCAATACCTCTTTTATTCACTCTCTTCTTAAAATCGCAGTTGCACAGATAGGTCTGCATCATAAGATTCGTTATAGCACCATCAAATCCCTTTTCTCCATCCTTACCAAATCCAGCTTGTTTTTTCAATTCATTTGAATAAATCTCTGAATCAGCATTATCTTCCATAAAATTGACCATTATCTTTTTATGCTTATTAGGTGCTTTCCCATCATCATATAATGCATCAAAATCATATCCATCCCGGCGATAATTAGCAAATACCGGAAGCCACTTTTTTGATATAAATCCTGCCTTCTTATCAAAGAACTTTCCATAGACGATATCATGCCGCCTTGCTATAATAGCCCGCCACATCCATGGATCAATCTCCGGATCATCACTCCACCAGTACTCTGGAACAGTTCTTTCTTCAAGTGAAAACCCATCTATGTCATTCTTAAATAATGGTAAAAAACCAAATTCATTTATATACTTGATTGCTTCATCTACAGAATGGATGCAATCCGGGTTGTCCCACTTCATGCCATGCATAATCCATTCACCTGATTCGTTTCCCATAATACACCCTCTATATGAACACTATTACAGTAATACTACTCCCAACAGCAAAATTATAAGCATAATGATGTATCCAATTATTAATGTCATTATCCAGCCGCTCAAATAACTGCCTGTACCATTCATCCTTAGTCATTAAAACTTCACCACTCGTTCCATAAAAATCACCTATTATTACTATCTATCAATAATAGGATTATACCACCATTTACCCCTATTCAACAAACACAATACCATAGATTTTCTCAGACAAGAAAACCAATTTTACAGATTTTGACAACCATTTCCCTATATTACACAATGCTTGAAAATACCGGGTGGAAAAATAAAAAGCAGTAATGAATTTTCTTAATCATTACTGCTTCAAACAACTGTTCTCAGGGGGAATCGACCCCCAAATTAGCGCTTAGGAGGTTACAGGGAGAGAAGAAAATGAAAAATTTTCTTTTCTCCCTGCCTTTTTATAATCAATCAAAGTGATATGGCAATATTCTGATTTGAGAAGAAAATCATTAAGACTCTCCCGGTGAAAAACGTGTCTGAAACGTAATATGCTGGTGCTGGTGCTCGTCACTAATCAGCCCAAGCAGTAAATCATAAATATAGCCTGCCATTTCATCTCGTGGCTGGATAAAAGTAGAAATGGAAGGGATGCAATAGTGCATGGAAGGCATGCCGTCAAAGCTGATAATATGAACATCTTTTCCGGGAATCTTTCCAAGATCATGGATTGCACGGATCGCGGCAGGCGTTACGATATCTGAAATACTGCAGATGGCAGTGATTTCTGGGTGCATAGTAAGAACTTCTGTCAGCTCCCGGTAAGCACGTTCGCACTGATAGCCGCTTTCTGCAAGATATTCCGTGGAAAGACCATGGGAAGACAGCGCATCTTCGTATGCCTGCCAGCGGAGGCGATACACACTGGTATCGATCTTAGAAGAAATCAGCATACAGATATGGCTGTGGCCGTTTTTGATCAGGGATTCCATCTGCCAGTAAGCAGTCTCATAGTGGTTGACCTGGACGCTTGAGTAAGTTGTGGCGGTCATCATGTTATCTGGTGGTAGGACAGTATTGACGAAGATAACAGGGCAGTTGAGTGCGGCAAAGGAATCGGCAGGGACATCTTCAAAGTTTCCACCGAAGTAAATAAGACCTGTAAGCTGGTGTCGGTCGATATAAGTTAATAATTCCTGAAATTTTTCATTTTTATTTTGTGAAAAATAATTATCCTGAAAGGATAAAACAGTATAGTCGGCGTTGTGAAAGCGCACGGAAAGCAGGTTCTGCATTGTCTCGGAAACCCAGTTGTAAACATTTTCCGAGACAAGTCCAATACGTGGTGTAACAGCCTGTTTGAACTTTCTGCCGCCGTTTTTTGTGGTGTACTGATTCTCTTTTATGATCTGTAGTACGTGTTGTCTTGTAGCTTCGCTGATATCGGGATAATTGTTTAAAACTTTGGAAACAGTTCCCGGTGTCACGTTCGCCAATCTGGCAATATCTCTGATATTCATGAATGTTCCTCGTCGTGTGATTTTGTGCAAAGTACAGATGGAACGTCAGATGTATCAAAGAGACTACTTATCGGATGGATTCCAAGTGCATATAAATTTTGATATGCTTTTTCAATTGCTACATCCCAGACCTGTGATGGATTGTGGCAGTCCGAACCAACGATCACGCGGGCACCGCTGCCTTTGACCATTTCCCAGAAAGCAGGGTGCGGATACTGATATCTGGTTCCGTCTGGATAAAACTTTTTTTCGCGCCGGAAGCCGTTGGCATTGTATTCTAACACTGTGCCGGTAGTGACAGCCGTATCAATGATAATGTCAGCCGCTTTTTTACAGTTGTCATCCCAGACAAAATTATCAGCCATATAAATATCAGGATGTGCGACTGCCAAAAATAGTCCGGTTTTCATTCCGTCAGCAACATTTTGTGCGTAGACAGGAAATTCGTCTGTAGAAAGTGCATCGGTATAATTCGTGGTTTTTCCAGATGCATTTTTATAGAAATGTTCTCCCATAAGCAGATAATCCATCCCGGAACGGGTGAGAAGTGCTTCATAGTAATCCCGGTATTCTGGGAGATATTCGATTTCTAATCCTTTCCATAAAATTATATCAGTCCGGTATTGTACCGTCAATGCATTTATATCCTCGATATATTCAGATAATTCACAGTAAGGCATTCTCATTCCAAAATCATAATCGGGAAATGGGGCGTGGTCGGAAAAACCGAGCTGTGTAACACCGGCAGACAGTGCAGACTGGACATAATCGGCTGCAATCCCGTCTGCGTGGCGGCAACGGTTGGTGTGTGTGTGAAAATTTATTTTTTTCATAAATATGAAAACTCCCTTCTGGCGAAACAGAGTGTTTTACAAAATGTTTCTTAAATGTTTCGCAGAAAATATCATAACATTGTACAAAGAAAAACGCAATAAGAAAAATAATATATACAAAATGAATTATATATTGACATGATATCTCAAAATGCTATGATTCATAGCGAAACAAAACGAAAATATTTCGGAACGAAAAACAGGAGGAAAAGGTATGAAACGTAAAGTATTAAGTGTAATGTTATGTGCAGCTATGGTAGTATCCATGACCGCATGCGGAGGAAGTGATGCAAAAGAGAACACTGCATCAGCAAATGCATCTGTTTCTGAAACAGAACAGGGTGAAGCAACCGAGCAGGATGCACAGGAGGAAGAACCGATCACCTGTACACTGACCGTATGGTCACCGTCAGAGGATCAGGATCCGGAATATGGACAGTGGTTAAATAAAGTGTACCCTTTGTCAAGGACACTATGACTTTTCCTTTTCAGATTTCTATTTTATATTTGTTTGTTGTGTAGAGGCATCAAAGTGATGCCTCTGATTGATTGTTTTTACCTTTTGCTTTAGGGATTATCAGTGGATAAATTCCTGTTGTCAGATATTGATAATATTCAACAGGTGACAACCTTGCTAAGTCCCATTGATAACGTTCTGTATTATAATATTCTGTCCAATCCCTAACTGCGTTTAATATCTCCTCATAGCCGTGGCACTCTGATAGATCTAATTCATCTTTCATATGACCAAAGAATGATTCCTGAGGAGCATTGTCCCAACAGTTTGCTCTACGTGACATAGACTGTCTCAGTTCGTTATCCTTTAACAATTGGATAAATTTAATGCTGGTATAGTGGGAACCCTGATCGCTATGTATTAATGTTTCTGTGCTTAAATCAGTTCCATGTTTTTCTATTAACTGCTTTACTGTTTCTAATACAAAATCAATTTCTAGTGATTCGCTGAGAACCCATGACAGCAGTTCCTTGGTACAGGCATCTATAATTGTCGACATATAGCACCGGGGTGCTTTTCCATTTATAATATACGTGATATCCGTTAACAGAATTTTTCTTGGTCCGTGTTCCTCGAATTCACGGTTTACTATATTGGGTGCGGTATATGCAGTTGCCATTGCTTTTGCCATTCTCCGATAGGGATTTGCCTTGCGGATAGGGCACTGTAAGTTGTACTTCTTCATCAACCGCCGGATTTTTTTGATATTCATCACTATCGGCGGTTCCATGTGTAACAGCCTCATATATATGCTACGGGCACCTTTATGATATCCTCGGTACTGGTATGCTTTCAGAATCAGAAGAAAATCCTGTCTGTCCTGTTCCTCCCTTTCCATTCGCTGGTCCTCTGTTGAGAGATAATGGTAATATCCCGAACGGGATACTCCTGCAATTTCGCACATGGCAGCTACATTCAATAGATTATCGTTTTTTTGCATGGTATCATAAATAATCTGATACTTTGCATGGGCTGGTATTTTCATTATTCCGGAGCCTCCGGATTTAAAGATACAATTTTTTTTAGAAACTCAATCTCCTGATCTTTATATGCCAGTTGCATTTCTAAATATTTTATCCGATTTTCAGCCGAAAGATATCCGTTGCAGCCCTGTGCATAGGTGTTAAGATCTCGAAAACCATTTCCCTTTTTTACTTCATTTCCAATCATGGTTTTCAGACCATTTATTCTGGAATCCCCCAGGATATTTGGATCTATCCCAAGAGTCGAAATAATCTCACGTGGAAGCCTGCCCTTTGACAGTTCCTCCCAAAACAGTTTTTTAAATTCTGCCGAGAAATGTACAATGCTCGGTGATACATCCAGCACATATTTGCTATTTCTCAGTGTGAGCATTTCCTGTTCTGTAAACTTTCTGTTTGCCATAATTTCCTCCAATTCATTATTATTGTAATATCAATCTGAATCGGAGTCAAAAAGCGATTTTGTCCAAAATGAAGGGGTTCATCAAAACCATGTCCGAAGTTAAGGGTTCCCTGTAAACTCATTGTATAGATTTAAGGGTTTTCATTAAAACTTACTGTCTAATGGTAAGGGTTTTAAAAACTCAATCTGTCCAATCTATAGGGTACATTTTATTAAGAGATTTAATAACTGTTATATTTTGTTATGGAAATCTTGGCAAACCCTTGAAAATACTAAAGTTTTCGAGGGTGTCCTTTCCGTTACATCTTGTATCGTGTTATATCGTTTTATCCTTGGTCATGAACCCTCATAAGGAAAAAAACAAGGACACAAGATGTCCAGCGGACATCTGTTCTGTGCGGACCGAAGCGGAGCGTAGACAAGAAAATCTGGTAACAGCTAATAACAAATTATAAGAATGGCAGTTTGAACTGGATGAAGTACTTTTAATACTATTACAGGAAAGGACAGATAAGATGAGATTGATATATGCAGAGTATAACCCACAGACAAACAGTATTGATGTAAACACATATGAAAATTACATATTACGGATTGATTGTAATAAGGCTGAAAATGGATTAAGAACAACTCCATGCTCACAGAATTCGCTTAATGCATTAGCAATAGATGAGCCATTGGAGTATGCTCGGCTTGCCTTAGTTGGAGAAATGCAAGCATGGGTGGATGTCTGAAATTGATGTGGTACATTAAGAGAAGCATACTTGGTTTTCATTTTATGAGTGTATGAGAAAATCTCTGTAAATAAGATTCTTCTATGATAATTAAGGGCAATAAGCTTACGGATTAGGCTTATCGCCCTTGTTTTATATATAACAGTTGCTTACAGGCATGTCAAGGGCAGGCGGTTTCCCACCTGTCTTTTTAAGCTGTCTTTTGATTATTCAGGTAAGCGTCCTTCGTACATAATACTCAGTTCTCCATAGACCTGGCCCCAATCCCGGATTGTGGTAGTCCACTTTTTCGTAGCCTCAAAAGTGGCCAAATACAGGGCTTTTAACAGGGCGGTATCGCTTGGAAATACGCTCCTTTGGCGATTCAGCTTCCGGTAGGTGGAATTCAGTGATTCTATCGCATTTGTCGTGTAAATGACCTTTCTGACAGTGGTTGAGAACTTAAAAATAGGTGAAACAGCATCCCAGTTGTCCTTCCAACGCTTCATGGAATTCGGGTATTTGGGAGTCCATTTTTCAGTTACACGGTTTAAGGCAGCCAGAGCTTTCTGCTCGTCAGCAGCCTGATAGATGGTTTTTAAGTCTGTAGCAAAGGCTTTTCTATCCTTATCCGGAACGTATTTCAGAGTATTTCTTACCTGATGAACAATACACCTCTGATATTCTGTCTTTGGAAATGCCGCCGAAATCGCTTCTTTAATGCCTGTAAGGCCGTCTGCACAGATAATCAGGATATCTTTAACCCCTCGATTTTTTAGTTCATTTAAGACAGAAAGCCAGTATTTCGCACTTTCATTGTCACCAATCGTGATGGTCAATACTTCCTTTTTGCCCTCTGTGTTAATGCCCAGAATTACATAGGCTGCAAGTTTACGAATCACTCCGTTGTCCCGCACAGAATAGTGGATAGCATCAATGTAAAGAATCGGATACACGTCGTCTAACGGTCGATTCTGCCAGTCTTCAATCTGCGGAAGTATCTTATCTGTTACATCAGAAATAAAACTCTCAGATGTTTCGAAGCCATAGATATCTTCAATCGTTTCCGAAATTTGACGTGTAGTCATTCCTTTGGCATACATGGAGATAATCTTCTGGTCAATGTCAGAAATATCCTTCTGACGCTTTTTGACAACCTGTGGTTCAAAGGTGGACTTTCGATCTTGTGGTACTTCGATTTCCATAGAACCATACCGACTGTTTACCTGCTTGCGTTTATAGCCGTTTCGATAATCGTCGTTGTCAGAACGCTCGGATTTCTCATATCCGAGATGGTCATCCATTTCTGCCTCCATCATTTCCTTGAGGGTGCCGCCAAGGAGATCTTTAAGAGCATCCTGGATATCTTCAGCAGTCTCAATATCGTATTCTTCGAGAAGCTGACGAATGATATTTCTTTTTCCGTCGGTCATTTGTACTCTGTGTACAGGTTTCTTTTGTCTTGCCATAATAAAAGGCCCTCCTAATGATATTTATTTTATCATAGAAGGACCTTATGATGGTTATTTTACAGAAAAAGTTTCACAGGCTCCTTTCAGCCACGAAAAGCGGCAAAAACTGTCCTAACGCCCCACAGGGAAGAGAAAAAACAGAGAAGAAGCCTTGTCCTCTTTCCCGCCTTTCCTCTACATTCCGTATGGCAGCTACCCTTTTTCATTCGGCTTTGTTAATGCCACCGCTCAATGAACCGACCAACCTCGAAAAATGATAAACAATATCAGCCTCCTCACATCTCCAAGCCTTACTTTTCATCCACCAGTGGAGTATTATATACAAATTGTTCAAGGCAGACTCCCTGCGAAGCAAGTTTTTGCCGAAGCAAATTAGCATCCAGATCGCGTGGCGATTTATGCTTTACCACACACAACGCTGCCGCTGTTCCTGCTGCTTCACCGATTGCCATACAGGTACTAGAGATTCGAATTGCAGATTCTGCATAAAAATCTGCAGAAATGCATCGACCTGCAACAAGGAGATTTTCAATCTTTGCCGGAACAATACACCTATATGGTATTCCATATGCCTGACCAGGATACTTAATAAAACGCATATCATATCCCCGCCCCATAGGATTGTGAAGATCTATGGGATAACATCCCAGTGCAATAACATCTTCAAATTCTCTGCACTCCAGTAAATCGTCCATTGTCATTTCATATTCGCCGACAATTCTCCGGCTGTCTTGTACTCCCACTGTTCCCGCGCTGTCAATCAAGTATACATTTTCTGCTCCAGGATATTCTTTTCTAAAATATTCCACAATTTTAGGAATCTGGCGTCTACATTCAATCTCCGCCTTTGTCAAATCATCTGGATTGAGTCCGTTTTTATCCACTGAACGTGTCATTTCACATCGGTATTCGCCTTTACGCGGTGTTCCGAATATGCAAACATGTCCATATATAAATTCTGGTGCTTCCCAGAACAGGAAATATGGTTGTACCTTTGCTTTGGGGTATTTGGAGAATTTTTCAATCTGCTCTTTTCCAACTTCTGGCATTCCACCAATCCGAAACATCGTTGTAAGTGGCTGAGTTTTTCCATCCTCATCACGTCCCATCTTATACGACGCTCCTGCCAGGTAGGCTACGTCACCATCCCCAGTTGCATCAATAATCACATCAGCAAGAATTGCCTGACACCCTGCCTTATTTTCTATTACAACACCCTTGATTGTTTCTCCATCCATAATTGCCCCTGTAATCATGGTATGGTATAAAAGATTAATTCCCCACTCTTCCATAATTTCATCTGCAACACGTTTGTACACTTCTATATCAAAGGTAGCAGCATCATTTTGACCTGTCTTATTTAACTCTTCTGGACTGATTGCACCATCTTCCTGAATCAGCCGTTCAATAAACTCCCACACAACACCTTTGATTACCTGGCGACGATTCACAACCGGATCATCATCTTCACTATCCGAAAAAATAGAACTCCCAGCAAATGTTGTCACAAGTCCAGTGGTTGCGAGTCCCCCAAGGCAATTATTTTTTTCTATTATCATTACACTAACTTCGCCCTTTGCTGCCCCAAGCGCTGCTCCAATTCCAGCCGGTCCACCTCCACATACAAGAACATCTACTTTTGCCTTGACTGGAATTTCCTGTGCATCACGGTGCACTTTAAATGTTGTTTTATTATAAAATATTCCCATCTATCATATTCTCCTTCAGTTTCTCTGATTTCATTTATTTTACAGCTCCATCTGTCAAACCTCCGACTATGTTCTTCTGCATAATGAGGAAAAAAAGCAGGCATGGAATCAGTCCCAGCACCATTCCTGCAATTGCAATGTTCCATTCAGAAGTATATTGTCCAAACAGATTCACCTGTGTCATTGGAATTGTTTTTAAGTTTGGGTTTCCTGATAAAATAAGCATTGGCATCAAAAAATCATTCCATATTGATAAGGCATCCAAAATACATACCGTTGCAACCGGCGTCCTCAACAAAGGAAACACTATTTTGAAAAATGTATGCATAGGTCTGCTTCCTTCCAGCATAGCAGCTTCCTCCAACTCAATTGGAATTGTTTTTACAAATCCATGAAGCATAAATACTGCAAAAGGAATATACATTCCCCAGTAAATCGGAATGATGCCAATCAAGCTCCTAGTTATATGTAGTTTGTTTGCCAATTGGACTAGAGGAATCATTATTGCATGAAATGGAATAGTCATAGCTAAAACAAACACCATAAAAATAAAGTTGCTCAATCTTGTTTTGGTTCTGGCCAATTTATAGGATGCCATAGATGCTAAAAGAACTGCTCCAATAGTTCCAAAAACTGTAATCACTAGCGACACAAAAAAAGACTTTTGGTAATTTGCAACCTTCCATGCTTTTACATAATTATTCAAGTCCAAACTATTCGGAAATGATACAAATGATGTCATCATTTCTGCATATGGTTTGAAGGAATTGATTACTGCAAATATAATCGGCGTAAGCATGACCAGACATACAATAACCAAAACTATTGTTGCAGCAAATTTACCAACACTGAATTTTGAGCATTCTGAATCTATCATGCTTCTACCTCCTTCCTCTTCATAGCTCGAATCTGAAAAATTGCAATGCACATTACAATCACGCATAGAACAACTGCCTTTGCAGACGCATAACCTGCGTGATTTGACAAATAAGCTTCTTTATAAATATTATATGCAATCAGATTGGTCGAATCTCCCGGGCCGCCACGTGTCATCAGATATGGAATTTCAAACGTCTTAAAAGCCCCCGAAATGGAAAGAAATATATTCACTATAATAGACGGAAGCATCAATGGAAATGTAATCTTAAAAGTACGCTGCCAGTACCCTGCCCCATCAATCAAAGCCGCCTCATAATATGTTCGATCAATAGATTCAATCCCTGCAACATAAATTACCATAAAATATCCAACACTTTGCCAAATTAATGTGATAAGAATAGTTACCATAGCTGTTGCACTATTGCTAAACCAAGTAATATCCGGAAAAAAGCCATCTCCTGCAAGCTCGCTGTATACTTTTGTAAACATAAATTGCCAAATAAACGAAACCATAATCAGGCTAATTACATTTGGCATGAAAATCACGCTACGAATGAAACTCTTCAGTTTTTTGTTTACCCTATCCAAAAGAACAGCTAATGCTAATGCGATACTATTAACTAAAATTGTATAAAGTGCAACAAAACGAAAACTGACTGCCATACTGCTTCGAAATGCCGAATCATTGGTAAATAGCCGTATGTAGTTTTTAATTCCGACAAATTCGTATATAACACTGATTCCATCCCAGTTCGTTAACGAATATAGTACTGTTCCAAGCAATGGCACTAGCATAAATAATGCATATAGAAATAACGCTGGAAGAATAAACATCCAGAAAGATGCTGTATGCACCTGACGTTTCTTTTTTTCTTTCAACTAAAACACCTCTTTATTTTGATTAGAACGCCTCTTGTATTATGCGTGGATATGTTTCCTGCGCCTACATATCCACGCAGATATACCGAAAATAATTTACAGTGTCAGACTTTTCCACAACTCATCCCATGCATTTCTGACATCTTCCTGAGAGGATTCCCCATTAAAATATGTCTGTAATGCAATTCCTGCATCAAATCCCGCCGGATAATACAGAAATGGTAGTGATGTAATGTTTCCTTCATCGATATAAGACTTAATATTTTCCCATGCGCTTGACGCTTCTTGTGGAAGGGCTGCATTCTTTGTCGGCATATATATACCGCATTTTTCTGCGTATAACTGTGCAAATTCCTCTCCAGACATCCATTCCATTAATTTCAATGTTTCTTCCTGATTCACTGACTGCGGAGGCATGATGAAGACTGCTGCATTACCTGTACAAAGCTTTGCGTCTTCAGGATTTTCACTTACTGGAACTGCAAACACACCAGTCTCAATGTCAGGGTCAATCATCAGAACGCTAGTCATGCCCCACATACCACATACCATCATTGCACATTCACCCTGTGCAAATAATGTACACATATTGCTGTAATCACTGTCTGACGGCTTATCATTGCAGTTCGCCACCATTAAATCCAGAAAATCAAATGCTCCATCCAATTCTGCATCTGTAAAGGAAGCTTCTCCTCGATTCATTGCATCTGTAAATTCATACGCATCCATAATTTCTCCATGAATTAAACTGAAAGTCTGATTCATGGTCCAACTATCTTTTAACCCCACAGCGAAAGGTGTAATTCCTGCATCTTTTAGTTTCTGGCACACCTCCTCCATCTCGCTAAGTGTAGTTGGAATTTCTAGACCGACTTCCTCAAAAATAGTCCGGTTATAAATAACGCCAACGCCATCCAGTTCGCATGGAACACCATAGATTTCTCCATCATAGGTGATAGATGGAAGAATTCCGTCTACAAAATTATCAACAAAACTATAATCTGTAATTGCCGTCGCATTTCCACCCTTTGCAAAGGATTCCATAACACTATAGGAATTTACCATACATAAATCAGGATAAACACCGGATGCCATCTGAGCTTTGATCGTTGTATCATAATCATTTCCACCCGGACGATCTACCACGATTTCAACATTCGGATTCTCCTTCATATATACTTCAAATACCTCCGGCAACGTATCTGCTATCTCCGGCTTCAATTGCCAAACTGTCAGTGTCACTTTTTCGCCACTATTTCTTACGTTATTTTCACTTTCTGCACTCTCAGTCCCATAAGAACTACTTGTTGTCGATGAACACGCCCCAAGACTCACAACCATTAATACTGCCGCCATAATTAATGCTACTTTCCTCTTCATTCTTCTTCTCCTTCACATTATTTCGTTTTCCACTTGCTATTTTTTTCAATCCTCATTTTCTCCTTTTTTCTTGTTTCAGTTAACGAATTCACAATACTTTGAGGAGCTTTTTCTTTTGTCATAACATACCATGCCTCTTCGAGATTAGCTGCTGTTACCAGTAATGGTTCCACTCCAATCACCTTCGAAACCCGCTTTCCTAGCAATACATTTGCCACTGCATATGCAAGTTCTTCTCCCTGATCGTATGGCATTTGCGCACTCATTCCTATAATCAAGTGCCCGTTTGCAACATCTTGTGCAACTTCTGTGTCCAAATCACCGGTGACTATCTTGATATCTTCTCTTCCGGCATCCATTAACGCAGAAATTGTTTGAATTGCAGGATCTTCCCATGTCACATATATTCCCTGTATATCTGGGTACTCCTTTATCATTTTCATACATGCCCCATAAGCATAATTACGAAGTGTAAATCGTTCGTGTGCAACAATATGCAAATGTGGGAATTGCTCTTGTAACACCTTCTTCGTTGCTATATCTCTATCTCTTCCTGAAATATAGCTGGAAGAGCAGGTCAACAATGCGATCTTCGCAGGCTTTTTATTAAAATAATCATCTAAGAGTTTTGCACAGTTATATCCACTTTTCTGTTCATTACTTACAACGCAACATTCATAACCATCTCGTCTCATTCCCTGAGGAACCCTTCCGATAAAAAATAACCTGATTCCACTTCTGGCAATTTCATTGTACAGCCCTTCTGTTGACTTATCATTTGCCGGAGCACATAGTATAAAATCCGGTTTTTTCTCCATCCATTCCCAAACCTTTTCAATAAAAACCTGATTATTTGAATCGGCATCAAACATTTCTAATAGTTGAATATTGAGCTTTTCAAATACAGTTCGAACCGCCTGGTCAATGAGTCGCATCCAACGTTTTCCGCTGAATTGAAAAAGCAGAACGCCTTTATAATTTCCACTTCGCACTTTCTTAATCTCTTCTTCTGTTAAGTAGAGATTTTCGCAAGAAACGATCTTTTCTCCGTAGGGTCCCCGCCCAATAATCCGCACCGACGCTGAACTAACCGCTTTATTGGAAACACGGACAAGACGTTGATTGGTCATTTGCAATGCATCACATTTCAAAAATAGTTCACTAGTAGCTTCAGCCATTTTTTTGGGATCCACTCCAATTACAGTCAACGCAGGCTGATAAACGCCACTTCTCTGGTTCCACTCCAACGATATAACTGACATATCTTCAGGACAGGTCATTTCTGCTCGTTCCAATTCTTGAAACAACCGCATTGTAATACGATCTGTTGCGCAAATTACTGCAGTATACCTATAAAATAAATCTTTGACCTTCTCTGTTTTTAAATCCGTCTCATAATAAATACTATTTTCCTTCGGATTAATCCGATAATGTCTGTGTGCGCTTTTATATCCACTGTAGTATTCTGCTGATGATGTTCTGTCAGTTTTATCTTGCAACAACAAAGCTATGGACTCATGACCTGAGAGAATCAGCTGCTGCACAGCCTTAAATGAAGCATTTTCATACTCTGGTAACACAATGTGAAACTTCTGTTTTTCCGGAATCTCGCCCACAATCAGACACTTTTTCTTTAACTTAGTTCCATTCCATGGCAAAATCTTCGAAAGTGGAATTACAATTACTGCAATCACATTGCTTTGCCAGTTCAGTGACATCAGATTTTCTGTCTCCCGACCACTGTCCCCACAACTATCAAGTAAAACCACTTTAAACTCATGTTTTTCCAGTAAATAAGTGATTTCATTTGCAAACACAGCATAAAAATCAACAGATAAATCTGGAATAATCACACCGACAATTTGATTTTTTAAAATCCTACCAGCATTTTTTCGAATCGGCTCATATCCAAGCTCTCGGATCGAAAGTTCTACCTTCTCTTCAAGCTTAGGACTAACGTACCGCGTTTTATTCAAAACATGCGATACAGTTGCCACAGAAACACCAGCATGTTTTGCAACATCTTGAATTGTAACCATAGTTTCTCCTTGATTTACGTAAATAGAAGATAAAACATTTACAATATATATTGTTCATTGATATCAACAATTTTATTTTACTTTACGCCTTTTTAACCGTCAATTAGTTCAAACTATTTTCATAATTTATGTATAATTTCTTTTTTATTTACGTAAATAATCCGCCGGCACACAGTAATTTCTCCCCGGAAGCTGCATTTTTTGAAAAAAAGTGTCTCCGACACTTCAACTCCCCTGCCCTCAATCTTGAGGGTTGGGCTTTCTTTTTTCAACTTTTTCCTTCATAATGAGTGTATGAACATATTACAAGAGATTTTCAAACAACACTATGAAGAAATGCTTTACATATTACTTCCAAATCAACATGTAATTGATACTGTTGATCGTATGATTAATTGCGGTGATCCCGCATTCGGTGGTGCCATGTATGGTTGCACAAAATGTGGTGAACTGAAATTCGTTCCTTTTCGTTGCCATACTCGTTTTTGCTCTTCTTGTGGCAATAAGTATTCCATGGACCGCACCAACTCCATGGCTTTTAAACTTATCGCCTGCCAACATCGCCATTGTGTATTTACCATTCCCAAAGAACTCAGGCACTACTTTTTGAAGACCGTTCTCTACTGAACTGTCTCTTTTCTGCTGTCCGAAGTGTCATGCTTCGCATGTTCGCTAAGATGAACAAATCTGAAAACTTTGTTCCTGGCTTTATTTGTGTACTTCATACTTTTGGCCGTAAGGTAGCTTTTGCACACCTTGAAGAACACCTCTATGTCCCATATGCCAATATCGGCATAATATCCCAATGTTTTCCATAGATCCGGATAATTTCATTCTCATCCAGATTTACGTCCGTGGAAATAAGGCAGAGATATTCCTTGCGTTTATTACGATTGCGAACATAAACTACTTTGGCAGGAATGATTTCACCATCCTTTACAACATCAACCATAACGGAGAGCAGATATCTTGATCTTCCGCGTCTCTTTTTGTTCTTGTTGTAGATGGAAGTTAGAGACATATCTTCGCCATTGTAGCGAAAGAACATCTTTGGTGTTTTCTTGACCATGCCGATTACATCGTAACCCATACTTTTTACTGCGTGAAGAGTGCTTGGTGATGAAAACCAGCTATCAAAAAGAACATATTTCGCCGGAATTGTAGCTTTCCTGGCTGCGTCCAAAAGCGTAAGCATAGCTTGTGTTCCTTTTTCCATGGAAAGCTTCCGGCGTTTGTAACCAACAGTTCTTTTATCCACTTCTGTTGCTTCATTGATGCGGTTTTTCCTGTTTTCTGTGGAAAGAAGAACGCTGTTGACCGGCATGAAAGTGCTTCCATCTGACCAGCCTAAAGTAAGCATTCGAAAACCAAAGCGATATTTATGTTTTGCATGGTCATAGACTTTGGCAAGGAGTTCAACCTTTTTTGAGCGGTTACGCTCAAACATGGAATCATCAATGATAAGAACATTTGCACGATCCTCAGAATCTAAAGGCAGAATGGCATCCCTGATGATTCGGGTTGAAAGTATTGTTGTAAAGCGGATCCAGTTGATCTGAATCATTTTCATAAAACGATATACAGTATCCTTCGCAAAATCAGGAGTGTTCCGTCCTGTGATCAGATTCATATACATACTTCTGTTAGAAAAAATCAACAGAAACAGATACTGGAAGATCTCCATTACATAAAAATCCAGTTTTTCATTTATCATTCTGATTTCTTCGTCTTTAGTCATGTTAAAACCTCACTACATTATATACGTGACAGTTTTCGACAAAATCCTACAAATTTTTTGAAATTATTTTCTATTAGACTGCTTCGGATGCACAAACCTCAGATGCACAAAAGATCCCGGGCTGCTCACCCGGGATCCTTTGAAAAGAGATGTATGAAACTATGCGTTGCATGTGTTCCTGTCGATCCAGAATGTAAGCTCTTACATTTTGAACCATAATTATTTTACCATTATTTCGACTATTTGGCAAACAGATTTCTTGTCATTGCGACTTTTTCGCACTTTTAGCCAAAATCAGGACTTCTTTTTTGTCTAATCCTCATATTTAAAGTAGTCAAAATCCGCTGCCTTGCGGCTTCCACAGCCTCCGTTGTTGGCATAGATGCCTACCAGTGTACCGGTATGGCGTTTGGGATCGTCGGGAACACCCTCGTCGCAGAGGTAAATGCAATTTTCCAAAACGTCTACCAGTTCCCAGTTCTCCCCGTCATAGCTGTAATAGAAAGCTCTGGTCAGCTTCTCCACCACTACCTTCAGATACACAGGGGCTGCCTTCACATTGTCCACTTCCGCCATCAGTTCCTCACCATGGTTGCGGTTGATGACCAGTTGGATCTTCCGTCCGCCCTCATAGCACAGAGAGCATCTGGCATAGGTGGCTGTGCTGTAATAGCAGGTCAGTCCCGCCTGTTCTCCGTCCTTATCCGGGTAGAACTCCAGCTTCGTCTCCGCCACGTAGGACAGCTCCTGTTCTCTGCGTAACAACGTATTTTTCGCACGGATCTCATTCAGCTGTCCGTCTCTGGTCCAGATCCGGAAATATCCGGGACGTTCCGTCAGTGACCAGGATCCGTTGTCCGGGTTGCGCACGAACTCCCATTCCAGATTCAGCTTGGTATCATTAAAGTCATCGAACAGATTTCTCTCATAAATGCACTCGGGAAGATTGGGCGCAACCTGTGTCAGGCTGGGACCTTTTCCTTCGTTGACGGTAAACCAGCCGTCCTTCGTCCACTGTACGGGATCCAGCGCCGACTCTCTGCCTACGGTAGTGTATTTGCCCCCATTGGGTCTGCCACAGAGATAATAACACCACCACTGACCGTTCTGATCCTGTACCAGTTTGCCGTGTCCGGCTCTCTGAATGGGTGCAGCAGGATCCTTCTGGCGCATCACCGGATTGTAGGGGGAGCACTCGTAGGGGCCGTAGAAATTCTTACTTCTTCCCACGTTGATGCCATGACCGTAACCGGTGCCACCCTCAGCCACGATAGCGTAATAATAGCCGTCCTTTTTCATGATATGGGGACCTTCGGAGCAGCGCTCGCCCGTGCCTTCCCATGCGGTCTTCGCCGGACCCGCCACTGCCAGTCCGTCCGCCGTCAGGGGAACTGCCTGTGCTGCCTTGGCAATGATCATATATCTGCTGCCGTCGTCATCCACAAACAGGGACGGATCAATATCGTCCACTTCCAGACATACCGGCTTGCTGTAAGGGCCTTCCGGCTTATCGGATACCATCACCAATTGTCTTCGCATCACATTATTGTCACGCTTGCCGTCCGCATTCAGACGCAAAGTTACATAAATATAGTATTTTCCGTCCACATATTCGATATCCGGTGCCCAGATGCCATGGGAATCCCTAATGTCACTGATGTCCAGCCACTCCGGATTCGTGATGGCATGGCCGATGATATGCCAGTGCACCATATCTCGGGAATGGGAAATGGGGATTGCCGGAAAATACTGGAAGCTCGAATTCACCATGTAATAATCGTCACCGACACGGATCACGGAAGGATCCGGGAAAAAGCCTCGTTGTACAGGATTGTGATAGGTTCTTAGTTCGCTCATAGGGGTCTCCTTTTATCACTCATAATTATATTGTAAGTGTAGCTTCTTCCCGGACTTCTGTCGTGCCAGTTTTCTTTTTATTTTATGACAAATATTGCATTAAATACAGATTGATCCTCCGGAATTATTCCATGATGGAGTACTGCATCCACTCGTACAACAGCTTCGTGCCCTCCATGATCTCGGGCGGGAGCAGTGCACGCGCTACCAGCTTTAATTCATCGGATTCGATGTCCGTTCTGCGAAGATGGGCATAATCGCCGTCAATGCTTTCTACGATATATTCAAAACGATTCATAGGGATACCTCTTTCTTTGATGTGTTTGAGATAAGTTTAAGAGGTTTTTGGGGGAGAGTCAAGGGAATCCGCTGTATCTTCGAAAATCGCTCTGCTTCGCAGAGCACGTGCTTCGCACTTATGATTTTCTCAATAAACACCCATAAAAAACAAATGCCACACCCGAAGGTGTGGCGCTTGTTTTTTCTATGGGTGTTTACATCATTCCGCCCATGCCGGCTCCACCGGCGGGCATTGCGGGAGTCTCTTCCTTGATGTTAGCTACAACGCTTTCGGTAGTAAGCAGTGTGCTTGCTACGCTGGTAGCGTTCTGCAGAGCACTTCTGGTAACCTTTGCAGGATCCAGGATGCCGGCACTTACCATATCTACATATTCCTCTTTCAGAGCATCGAAGCCGACACCGACCTCAGACTCACGTACCTTATTGATGATAACGCTGCCCTCCAGTCCTGCGTTTGCTGCGATGTGATACAGAGGAGCTTCCAGTGCTTTCAGGACGATGCCTGCACCGGTCTTCTCATCACCTTCCAGAGTAGCTGCCAGTTTGGCAACTTCCTTGGATGCATGAATATATGCGGAGCCACCGCCACAGATGATACCTTCCTCTACGGCTGCTCTGGTAGCTGCCAGTGCATCTTCCAGACGAAGCTTAGCTTCCTTCATCTCGGTCTCGGTAGCAGCACCTACACGGATGACTGCAACGCCACCGGACAGCTTAGCCAGTCTCTCCTGTAACTTCTCTCTGTCGAAATCAGAAGTGGTCTCTTCGATCTGCTTCTTGATCTGTGCGATTCTGGACTGTAATGCTTCCTTGTCGCCTTCACCGTCTACGATCACGGTGTTCTCTTTCTGAACCTTAACGGATTTTGCACGGCCCAGCATATCCATTGTGGTATCCTTCAGCTCATAACCAAGTTCGGAACTGATCACGGTACCGCCGGTCAGGATTGCGATATCCTCCAGCATAGCTTTTCTTCTGTCACCATAGCCGGGAGCCTTAACAGCTACTACATTGAAAGTACCACGCAGCTTGTTGACGATCAGGGTGGTCAGTGCCTCGCCCTCTACATCCTCAGCGATGATCAACAGCTTAGCGCCGGACTGAACGATCTGCTCTAACAGAGGCAGGATCTCCTGAATGTTGGAAATCTTCTTATCAGTGATCAGGATATAAGGATTATCCAGAACTGCTTCCATCTTATCCATATCGGTTGCCATGTAAGCGGAGATATAACCTCTGTCAAACTGCATACCTTCTACCAGATCCAGTTCGGTCTGCATGGTCTTGGACTCTTCAATGGTGATAACACCGTTGTTGCTGACCTTTTCCATAGCATCTGCAACCAGCTGTCCTACAGCTTCATCTCCTGCGGAGATTGCTGCTACTCTTGCGATGTGCTCCTTACCGTTTACCTTCTGGCTCATCTTACCGATGGTTTCTACTGCACATGCGGTTGCTTTCTTCATACCTTTTCTCAGGATAATAGGGTTAGCACCTGCTGCCAGGTTCTTCATACCTGCATTTACCATAGCCTGTGCCAGAACGGTTGCTGTTGTAGTACCATCACCGGCTACATCGTTGGTCTTGGTAGCTACTTCTTTTACCAGCTGTGCCCCCATGTTCTCGAATGCATCTTCCAGCTCGATCTCTTTTGCAATGGTAACACCATCGTTGGTGATCAGAGGTGCACCGAAGGACTTATCCAGTACTACGTTTCTTCCTTTGGGTCCTAAAGTTACTCTTACGGTATCTGCCAGCTGGTTAACACCAGCCTCTAATGCTGCACGGGCTTCTGCGCCGTATTTAATCTCTTTTGCCATAATAATCAGCCTCCAATTTATTTGTTCTTAGTCTTAATTTCTTTTTAGGTCTTTGCAATTACTGGTAACTATTCAGAATAGTTACAATTACTGAATGATTGCAAGGATGTCGCTCTGTTTAACGATGATGTACTCTTCGTCATCCAGCTTTACTTCGGTTCCGGAATATTTGGAATAGATGACCTGATCGCCAACCTTAACTTCCATCTTTACTTCCTTGCCGTCTACAACACCGCCGGGGCCAACAGCAACAACTTCTGCCTGCTGGGGCTTTTCCTTATTCTGACCGGGGAGCACGATACCGGACTTGGTAGTCTCCTCTGCAACTAACTGTTTTAATACTACTCTGTCACCTAAGGGTTTCAAATTCATGACAATTGCCTCCTTATAACTATTTAAATATCATATTACTCTTCTTTATTTGTTAGCACTCATTTTTGTCGAGTGCTAATTTATATAGCTTATATTAGTTTTATATGCCGAGATTTTCAAACGTATTCACAGTTGTTTAAAATGCTATTTCTTTTATTCTCTCGTTTTTTCTCTTGTTTTCTTCTATTTTTATATTACATGTCTGAAAATGCGATTTAATATTTCGTTTATAATTCTGAAAATCCATATCCGGCTCATCCTCTGTAAACTCCTGTGCAAGCATCATTTATATCTGATGTATCGTATAAGCAAAAAGCAGCCCGGGATCCTATGATCATCCCAAGCTGCTCCTGTTCTGCTCTGTATTTACTATGTGACCCGCTCGCCCTATGCGGTCTTGGACTCCTCATGCCATTTCTGCCACTTCTTCTTATAGATAAAGAAGCAGGGGATTCCTACGAATACCATTCCACCTAAGATATTGCCGATGGTAACAGGAATAAAGTTGTTCAGGCTGTGAAGCACCGTCAGTCCCTGGATCTGCTCTGCGGTCAGGCCGTAAGCTTCCTGTGCCTTTGCCACATAAGCGGGATTCTGTGCAGCCATCATGCCTACGGGAATGTAGAACATATTTGCAACACAGTGCTCAAAACCGCCGACTACGAATGCCATGATCGGGAAGAAGATCGCCCAGACCTTACCTACGATATCCGTAGCTGCCGCTGCCATCAGGATCGCAATACATACCAGAATATTGCACAGGATGCCGGAGGTGACTCCCTTCAGAGGAGAAATGCCTACCTTGCCGACTGCCACTTTGATGGCATAGGCACCCAAAAGCCCACCGGTGTAATCCAGATTACCGGAAAAATAAATCAGGGTATCAATGATCAGCGCACCGATCAGATTGCTGAAGTAAACCACGATCAGATTGCGGATACATTCGAACCAGGTCACCTTTTTGCCTACCACATCCATGACGATCAAGCAGTTACCGGTAAAAAGTTCTCCGCCCACAAATACAATGATCATCAGTCCCACAGGGAAGATGATGCCTGCCACGAATCGTGCCAGACCTACATTGTCAATGGCATGTGCTGCGGTACTGCTGGTAGCTCCGCCCAGTGCGATGAACGCACCTGCCATAATGCCTAACAGGATCATCTTACCCAGGGGAAGATGCGCCTTGCCCTCTCCTGCTTTCATGTTGGTATCAATGACTTCCGACGGGGTATTAAAATGCTGTTCCATAGATTCCCTCATTTCCGTACAGCCCTTATCTGCCGTACTTTCTCATACTCATATAACGCCTATATTACACGAAAGCTGCGCAGAAAAGCAAGCTTTTCCCAGCATGTATCTGATTATATACATTTTTCTCATTTTCTTCTGCACTTTGTTTTCTAAGCAAGATTATTTTTGCAATTTTTTTGCCGATTTTTGCAAAAAAGTGGTAGACAAAAGCCAAATTGTGTACTATACTAAACATGTTCGGTGAGAGCCGAACCGCTTATATAAGTAGATTTCCGGAAGAATTCCCCTTTTACACAATTAAAGTGGCTGCAGGTTTCCCGCCTGCGGCTGCTTTAATTGTGTCATAAGTTATTTTTTGTGGTTTCCTTTGGAATTGCAAAAGTTTTTGCAAAAATTTAAAATTTTCACTTGCTAAATAGTAAACATCTATGCTATAATAGCTTTCGTCAGTGATTCAACTGATACAATTTCATAGGGGAATAGTACAGCGGTAGTGCGGCGGTCTCCAAAACCGTTAACGGGGGTTCGATCCCCTCTTCCCCTGCTTTAAAAAGTCGATGTTATCGGCTTTTTTTGTTTCTGTTTTGGATACTATTGGATACAATTTCACCCCGGCACGACGCGATTTATAGACCCGCGCCATGCCGGGGTGTTGTCTTTGCAGCTATATTATCAGATCTCCTCTTTCTCCGAATCCGGCGCGATCACAGACCCTATCGCGGTAGCGTAATCGGAGTACTCCGGAATACTGATCTTCACGTCCCACAGGCTCTTGAAGTCCTCGATGATCTGGCGGCACTCGAAGAATTTGGTCAGACCACCGATGAGGATGTAATCCTTGATGCCGGTATTCACGGAGGCTAAGATTCCTGCCTGACAGATGTTCTCGATGACCATATGTACAATACCGGCTGCAATATCTTCGGGCTTGGACTGGGCATCTGCTTTGCCGAAGTTGGATGCAGTCACATCCAGGTTCAGACCCGGGAGCTTTTCCTTGGCGAGATCGCCGATCCGCAGATCGATTTTCGTCACATCACCCTTGCGGGACAGGGGTACGATCTCATGGATGTCTCCGGTGTTCAGCATGATCGTGGACAGTCCGCAGATGGTTCCGCCACCCAAGCCGACACCGCCTAAATGCTTCATCTCATTTTCAGTTACTTTGACGAAGAAGCTTCCGGTGCCCATGCTGATGACAATGACTTCCTTTTTATCCGTGAGGTAATAACCGCCGGTTCCGGTGGCTATGAATTCGTCTACCTTATAGGTAGGACGATCATATACCGCTTTCTCCACATACTTGCTTCCAACGCCGGTGATGTAGACACCTTCTACGTCCGACAGTTCCAGGTTGTTCTCGTACAGGTATCTGCCGAATGCGCCATAGAGAGATGCCACCTGGCTGTCTGCCTTGACCGCCATGGGCGGAAGCATATGTTTCCCTTCAAAAGCTACGATCTTCGTTGTGCTGCTGCCGATATCAATTCCTATTTTTACAGGCATGTTTTGCCCTCCTCATATCTTTTGACCATTCCTGGTCTCTTTTTCAAATGCATTTTACAGTTTAGAATCATCAGCCAAATACTTTATCGACCGCATCCTGCACGGAGCTTACGCCGATGACCCGGATCCTACTTCCCTTTTTGCACTCTTCCAGTGACACGTAAGGCACCACGCATTCCTCGAAGCCCAGCTTCTCCGCCTCTGCCACACGTTGTTTTGCCATGCTGACTGCACGGACTTCACCGCTTAAGCCTACTTCTCCGAAGGCAACCATCTTCGGGTTCAATGCCTTATTCCGGAAGCTGGACAGAATCGCCAGCACGATCCCTAAGTCAATCGCCGGCTCCTGGATCTTGATACCGCCGGTGATATTCACATAGGCATCACAGGAGGATAACTGTACTCCCGAACGCTTCTCCAATACTGCCATCAGGAGATTTACGCGATTAAAATCCGTACCGGTGGTCTGTCTTCTGGGAATGCCGAAATTACTGTGGCACACCAGCGCCTGTAGCTCAATCAGAAGCGGTCTGGTGCCCTCCATGGTACATGCCACCACAGAACCGCTGGCATTCTCCGGTCGACCGTTCAACATATATTCCGAAGGATTCTTGACCTCTGCCAGCCCCGTCTCCCGCATCTCGAAGACACCGATCTCATTGGTCGATCCAAAACGGTTCTTCACGCCCCGCAGGATACGGTAGGAAGCATGTCTGTCCCCTTCAAAATAAAGCACCGCGTCCACCATATGTTCCAGCACTCTGGGACCTGCCACCGTACCTTCCTTGGTCACATGACCTACAATGAAGATCGAGATCCCCAGTCCTTTCGCCAGCTGCAACAGGATGCCTGTGGATTCCCTCACCTGGGATACGCTTCCCGGTGCCGCCGACACATTTTCGTTGTACATGGTCTGAATGGAGTCAATGATCACGACCTCCGGTTTACTCCTGCGAATCACTTCACTGATAATGTCCAGATTCGTCTCGCACAGTAGGAGCATATGCTCCGAAAAAGTGCCCAGGCGATCCGCCCGCATCTTGATCTGTACCTTGGATTCCTCTCCGGAGATATACAGTACCTTATGTCCCGCCGCAGACAGATTATGACAAACCTGCAATAACAGTGTGGACTTACCGATTCCGGGGTCTCCGCCTACCAGTGTCAGGGATCCCTGTACGATACCGCCTCCCAGCACCCGGTCCAGTTCTTTGATCCCGGTGAGGGTCTTATTCTCCTCCCGGATGGCGATCTCAGACAGTACACAGGGTTCCGATGCCTCTCTTCTGTCTCTCTTCGCACCGTTTCCGGTATTCTTTAATTCTGTTTTATCTATCGTCTCTTCCACGAAAGTATTCCACTCTCTGCAGCCGGGGCATTGTCCCAGCCATTTCGTGGATTCATAGCCACAGTTCTGACAGAAAAAAACGGTGGCTGTCTTACCTTTTGCCATGCTCTCTCCCCAATTGTTATAAAAAAGAGCCCAGTCACGAAGTACTACAATATCCTCCGTGCCTGGACTCCTTTGCAGTGCGTCCTTACGCTTCTACGATCTTAACAGGTACTTCACCTGCTGCTTCCAGTTCTACGCTTAAACTCAGCTTGCCGCCAAGTCCGGTCTTCATGGTTCCTACGTTCTTGCCGTCGATCAATACTTCGTACTCGGTATCATCCTTCAGACCTACGGTGATCTGGGAATCCTCATCACCCTCTACGATGAACTCCACGCTGTTGTCAGATTCCTTAAACTCCAGCACACTGGTTCCGGGAACAGATTCATATAAAAACATGCCGTTCTTCTCTAACTTTGTCATCTCATTGTAGGTCTTAACCTTCAGCAGATCTCCTGCATGCTCATAATCTTCTACCTTTGCCTTCTTGGCCAGCTTGTGATTACCAAAGCTGATAGATCCGTCTGCTTCACTGCGAAGTATTTCTTCCACTACTGCCATCTGTCTGTCCTCCTGAAAGTAACTGCATCCGCCATCTTTCTCTTTTGTCCTTTGCGAATGGGGTTTTGAATAGTTACAGTATAATATATCTCACACTGTTTTTCTACAAAAAATTTTATTTATTTTTAACCGTAAATACCACTTTTCCTTCCTTAAATCCGGCGGATACTTTATCTCCCGGTACCACCTTTTTCTGCAGTATCTCCTCTGCCAGAGCATCCTCTACCACCGACTGGATCGCACGCTTTAAAGGTCTTGCCCCCATCTTGTTATCCGCATATTTGGATACCAGATGTTCCTTCAGCGCCGCGGTGATGGTCAGATGAATTCCCAGCTGGTTCTCACATCTCTTATAGAGATTGGCTGCCAGCAGATTCACGATTTCCTTCATGTTCTCATTATTCAGCTGATGGAACACGATAATGTCATCAATACGGTTGATGAATTCCGGCTTAAAGCTGTGCTTTACCTCTTCCATGACACCCGCTTTCATCTTCTCGTAATCTTTGGTCTCGCTCTTCTCTGTGGCAAAGCCCAGATTCTTGGGATCCACGATACGCTGTGCACCCGCGTTGGAAGTCATGATCAGTACGGTATTTTTGAAGCTGACCTTACGTCCCTTGGAGTCCGTGATATGACCGTCATCCAGCACCTGTAAAAGTACGTTAAATACATCGGGATGAGCTTTCTCGATCTCATCGAACAGCACGACAGAGTAGGGATTGCGCCGTACCTTTTCGCTTAATTGTCCGCCTTCTTCGAATCCCACATATCCGGGCGGTGACCCGATCATCTTGGAGACTGAATGTCCTTCCATATATTCGGACATATCGACACGGATCATGGCATCCTCGGAACCGAACATTGCCTCTGCCAGTGCTTTGGACAGCTCTGTCTTACCCACACCGGTAGGTCCTAAGAACAGAAAAGAACCAATGGGACGGTTGGGATCCTTCAGGCCCACACGCCCTCTGCGCATTGCCTTAGCCACTGCCGTCACTGCTTCTTCCTGACCGATGACACGCTTGTGCAGGGTCTTCTCCAGCTTTAACAGCCGCTCGCTCTCTTTTTCCGCCAGCTTCTGTACGGGAATCTTGGTCCACTGGGCAACAACCTCGGCAATCTCGTTCTCGCCGATACTTAAAGTGCTGCCTGCTTCCTGTTTTTCACGTTTCTTCATCAGGCGCTCCTGCTTTTTCACCAGAGCATCCTGCTTCTTTTTAATCTCTGCCATTTGGTCAAAAGCTTCCATGCGGATGGCTCTCTCCATCTCCTGATCCATCTCATGGATCCGGTCAGAAATCTCCTTTGCCTTATCCGGCACGTCCAGCGCATGCAGTCTGGCACTGGCTGCCGCCTCATCGATCAGATCGATGGCCTTATCCGGCAGATTACGATCGTTAATATAACGGCTGGACAGTCTGACTGCAGCTTCGATGGCTTCCGGGGTAATCTCCACATGATGGTGATCTTCATATTTTCCCTTGATGCCTTCCAGAATGCGGACAGCCTCTTCCTCTGTGGGTTCTTCGACAGTCACCGGCTGGAATCTGCGCTCCAGCGCTGCATCCTTCTCAATGTATTTGCGATATTCTGCAATGGTGGTTGCACCGATTAACTGGATTTCACCTCTCGCCAGGGAAGGCTTCATGATGTTGGATGCGTCAATGGCACCCTCTGCCCCTCCAGCTCCGATGATCGTATGCAGTTCATCCAGGAATAAAATAATATTCCCGTCCTCCGTTACTTCTTTTAATACTTTCTTGATCCGTTCCTCGAACTCACCGCGGTACTTACTGCCCGCTACCATTCCCGACAGGTCCAAGGTCAGTACTCTCTTATTCTGTACGGTAAAAGGCACATCTCCCGCTACGATCCGGGCTGCCAGCCCTTCTACCACAGCGGTCTTACCTACACCGGGTTCTCCGACGAGACAGGGATTGTTCTTCGTGCGGCGGCTTAAGATCTGTACGACTCTGCGGATCTCTTCTTCTCTGCCCACGACAGGATCCAGCCTGCCCTCTCTTGCCAAAGCCGTCAGATCTCTGCTGTATTGTTCCAGAGTAGACTGCTTTGCCTTGCGGTCGCCCTTTTTCCCCAGATCTTCCTTATACAGATTGCCATCCTGTCCGATAGCGATCAGAGTATCCACATATATTTTCTGTACATTGGCCCCCAACGTGTTCAACAGACGTACAGCAACATTCTCGCCTTCTTTGATCAGTGCCAGCAGCAGATGCTCTGTGCCGGTCTGTTTCTGTCCGAAACGGGCTGCCTGACGGTGTGCTTCCTCCAGGATTCTCGCCGCTCTGGGAGAATACCCTTCTCTGTCCTTCACTGCCACACCGTTTTCAAAAGCGATCAGATCCCGGATCATTTCCATGACCTGGTCTATTTCCACGCCGTTATCCATTAATACTTTGGCTGCTACACCGGACTCTTCCTTTAAAAGTCCCACCAGAATGTGTTCGGTTCCGATATAGCCCTGTTTCAGGCTTCTGGCACATCTGCCTGCCTGGGCAAGCGCGTTCTGCGCTTTATCCGTAAACTGTGACTGCATCAATTCAGTCCTCCATATTCTTCATATATTTCATCAATCAGCTCATGCACTTCCTGCCTGGAAATATTTTTACAGCTGCTCTTAGCCAGTATTACCTGCAGTTCCTTCCGTAATTCATCCACTGCATGCATCCGGTCCACATCCAGAGCGATCACTGCGCCCTTTCGTCTGTCTACCTTGACATAGCCTTCCTGCTTCAGGACCGTGTATGCCTTATTTACAGTATGCATATTGATCCCGATGGTATCCGCCAGCTGCCTTACACTTGGCAGAGAATCTCCTTCATGAAATTGTGACGTGGCAATTCCCATGATGATCTGATTGCGCAGTTGCATATAGAGCGCTTCATCACTGTTGAAATCTATCTCTATTATCATCAAAATCACTCCCTTCCCATGTCACCGATTGTTATACGTTTATTATAACAGTGAAGGCGATACTGTCAACCGTAGACCCGGAAAGTTTATCAAAATTTTAAAAAGAAAGCGGCATCCCACTTTCGTAAGATACCGTTCTCTTTTATGATTACTCAGATTTTTATTGTTCTTCGTCACCGTCCCAGTTAAGGAATTCGAATTCAAATTCGTCATCATCGGACATGAAGTTCTTGGACTTCCAGCCGGGATCCTGATTGCCTTCCTTCTGTACAGGTCTGGTCGGTCGGTCTACCCGGGGCGCCACGGGACGCTGGCTCTGGGGTGCTACGGGTCTTGCTCCCTGTCCTGCGGGTCTTGCCTGCTGATCTGCCACAGGTCTGCTGCTCTGTCCTGCGGGTCTTGCCTGCTGCCCTGCAGGTCTTGCTCCCTGTCCTACGGGTCTTGCTCCCTGCCCTGCGGGTCTTGCCTGCTGCCCTGCCATAGGTCTTGCTCCCTGTCCTGTGGGTCTTGTCTGCTGCCCTGTTACGGATCTCTGTCCCTGTCCCGTGGGTCTTCTCTCTGCACCTACTTCATGCATTACCTTCTGTGAGCCCTGGGGTCTGCTACTCTGTCCCGCCGGTCTGCCGCCCTGAGGTCTACCGGTTTTCGGTCTGTCCACTCTTCTTCTGCGGACGCTTTCCTCCGCATCAGAGAAGTCAGCCGCGTCCATCATATCCTTGATTTTAAAGATCAGCAGTGTTACTGCCGCTGCCAAAAATACTAACAGAATCACCAGTACAATGATGACCGCCTTCTGGCTCTTTAATTTCTTCTGATCTGTGTCAAACTGTGCGTTGATCTCCGTGATCTGATCTATGGAATTGAACAGGTCTTCGATCTTGTACTGCTTCTGTCCTGCCATATCTAACAGATACCAGGCATCTCCCTGTAACTGGGTATCCCAATCCTTTGATGTCGTCTGGGTATCCTCGGGCTGTTCTTCCACAGGCTGTTCCTCTGCGGGCTGTTCTTCCACAGGTGCCTGCAATTCTCCGGACAATGCCACATAATCGGAACGGATAAATCCGGTCACCTCAATACTGTTGGATATAAAGGTTATCTGATACCATGTCTTGCCATCGGTACCGGTAGCCTGACCGGTGACGGTCAGCGCCATTCCGTTCTCCGCAGTAGTCACAATCTGGCTGGTAGTAGAAGCATTGCTGCGCACACGTACGGACTGTCCGCCGGTTACGGTAGCACTCAGAGGCTCCACTGCTGTAACCTCCACAGGGGTCTCATTCACAGCAGGCGCCGGTGTCGCTGTGGTCGTAGTCGTTGTAGTCGTTGTTGTACCTGAAGAAGACGACGGGGTAGATCCGTCGGTAATGCTTACCAGGTCGGAACGAATATATCCCAGCGTATTCGCATCCACATATACTTCATACCAGGTATAACCGTCTGCACCCTTGGTCTGACTCTTGATGGAGATTGTCTTATCCTTGGACGCACTTCCGATGACTTCACTGGAAGAGTCCGCACTCTTACGGATCTTGGCACTGGATGCCGTTACCTTGGCCGCACTCTCCGCATGACTGACGATTGCCAGATCCCCCGCAAAAAGTCCTGCTCCCAACACAAGTACCAGTGCAAGCATTCCCCAGAAAGCTTTACATTTACTTATTCTCTGTACTGTCTTTTTCATCTGCAACTCCTTTTGTATCCTGACCTTGCCTTACGCTTCATCAATTGCCTTGCCAATGTCATGACGCATGTATTTATTCTCGAAAGAGATCCATTCCGTTGCCGCATAGGCATTGGCACGTGCCTCCTTCAGGGTAGCTCCCTTTGCTGTCACTCCCAGAACGCGACCACCGTTTGTGACGATTCCCTTGTCCGTAAGCTTCGTTCCGGCATGGAAACAATAATAACCGTCTTTTCCGTCGAAGTTCTCCAGACCGTTTATCACGAATCCCTTCTCATAGGATACGGGATAGCCGTCGCTTGCCAGGACCACACATACCGCAGCATTGTCTTCAAACTGAAGATCGATCTGATCCAGTGTGCCATCCACACAGGCCTCCATCACTTCGATGATATCGTTCTTCATACGGGGCAGTACCACCTGCGCCTCCGGGTCGCCGAATCTGGCATTGTATTCCAGTACCTTGGGACCGTTTTTTGTCAGCATCAGTCCGAAGAAGATGACTCCCTTGAAAGGTCTGCCTTCCGCTGCCATGGCATCCACGGTAGCCTGATAGATGTATTTCTTACAGAATGCATCCACTTCCCCGGTATAGAAGGGGCTGGGAGAAAAGGTTCCCATACCACCGGTGTTCAGACCCTGATCACCGTCCTTCGCTCTCTTATGATCCTGCGCGGAAGTCATGATGCGGATAGTCTTGCCATCTACAAAAGAAAGAACACTGACTTCTCTGCCGGTCATGAACTCTTCGATGACCATACGGTTGCCGGCTGCGCCAAACTTTTTATCCAACATGATCTCATCCACGCCTGCCAGTGCTTCTTCTAAAGTATTGCAGATCAATACGCCCTTGCCCAGTGCCAGACCGTCCGCCTTCAGCACGATGGGGAAGCTTGCCTGCTCCTTCAGGTACTTAACAGCATCCTCCGCGTTATCGAAATTCTCATAAGCCGCAGTGGGAATGTTGTATTTCTTCATCAGATCCTTGGAAAAAGCTTTGCTTCCTTCCAGGATGGCTGCATTTTTACGGGGTCCGAAAGCACGCAGGCCCTCTGCCTCCAGTGCATCCACCAGTCCGCCGACCAGGGGATCATCCATACCTACGATGGTCAGGTCAATTGCCTGTTCCTTCGCAAATGCCACGATCTTGTCGAATTCCATGGCTCCGATGGGAACACACTCTGCGATCTGACCGATTCCGGCATTGCCCGGAGCACAATAGATCTTATCCACTTTAGGACTTTTTGCCACACAGGCTGCAATAGCATGCTCTCTGCCACCACCGCCTACGATCAATACTTTCATACCCATATCTTCTGCCTTCCTTATTTTTTGCTGTTTGTATGCTTTACTTTGCCGTCTGCCACGCAGATCCGTCCGTTGGCAATATCATCTATCGCCTTCGGCAGAAGCAGCCACTCTGCCTGCTCCATGACACGTCTCTGTAAGATCTCCGGGGTATCATCATCTTCCACTGCCACTGCCTTCTGTGCAATGATGGGACCCTCGTCCATGCCTTCATTCACAAAATGTACCGTAGCTCCGGTGACTTTCACACCGCGCTCCAGTGCCTTTTCATGCACATGTAGTCCGTAGTATCCCACGCCGCAAAAAGAAGGGATCAGGGACGGGTGGATATTGATGATCCTGTTGCTGTATTCGTGTACCATTGCCTCCGGGATCTTCACCAGGAAACCTGCCAGTACGATTAAGTCCGGAGTGAATTCCTTCACCTTTGCAAGCAGTGCCTCATTAAATACCTCTCTGCTCTCATAATCCTTCGGAGACACACAGACCGCGGGAATTCCCGCATTGCGTGCTCTCTCTAAGCTCTTCACCGTCTTGTTATTGCTGATGACACCCACGATCTGTGCGTTTTTAACCTTACCGGCTGCAATGGCATCAATGATTGCCTGTAAATTCGTGCCGCCGCCGGATACCAGTACGACTACTCTTAACATATGGTCACACCCTTTTCACCGGCTTCGCAGGTACCTACCACATAAGCAGTCTCTCCTGCTGCCTTCAGAGCTTCCAGAGTCTTATCCACATCTGCGGGATCCAGTGCCAGTACCATGCCCAGACCCATGTTGTAAGTATTATACATCATCTCGTCTGTGATATTGCCTTTCTTCTGCATCAGGCGGAAAATAGCAGGTACTTCGTAGCTGTCTTTCTTCACAACTGCACGGATGCCGTCGGGAAGCATTCTGGGGATGTTCTCATAGAAACCACCACCGGTGATATGGCTGCAGCCCTTTACCTTAACGCCTGCGTTCTTCACAGACTTCATAGCCTTCACGTAGATTCTGGTGGGAGCAAGCAGTGCCTCACCCAGAGTCTTGCCCAGCTCGTCATAATAGGTATCCAGGCTCTCTTTTGTCATATTGAATACTTTTCTCACCAGAGAAAAACCATTGGAATGTACACCGGAGGAAGCAATGCCCACCAGTACATCACCGGACTTGATATTCTCACCGGTGATCAGATCCTTACGTTCTACCACGCCTACTGCAAATCCTGCCAGATCATACTCATCCTCGGGCATCAGTCCGGGATGCTCTGCGGTCTCACCGCCTACCAGTGCTGCGTCAGACTGCTTACAGCCCTCTGCCACACCCTTTACGATGGTAGCGATCTTCTCGGGGATATTGCGTCCGCATGCGATATAATCCAGGAAAAATAGAGGTTCGCCGCCTGCACATGCCACATCATTCACACACATGGCTACACAATCGATACCGATGGTATCATGCTTGTCCATTAAAAATGCCAGCTTCAGCTTGGTGCCTACACCATCGGTTCCGGACAGGAGTACGGGATCCTCCATATCTTTGATGGCACTTAAGGAAAATGCTCCGGAGAAACCTCCGATGCCGCCCATTACTTCGGGACGCATGGTCTCCTTCACGTACTTCTTCATCAGTTCTACAGACTTGTAGCCTGCTTCGATGTCTACTCCAGCTTTCTTGTAATCCATTTTCTCCTCATTTCCGCCGCAGGGGCTCTTTCGTTTTATTTAGTGGGGCAGCCTCTTAAGAGGTCCCGGATTCTCTGTCTTATCTTCTTATTTTTTCATGCCTTCCACGTATGCTTTATAGCCGATCTCCTGCAGTTTTGCATCTTTGGCTTCTACCTGTTCTTTTAATTTTACGCTGTATGCTTTCAGTTTTCCAAGAAGTTCCGCGTCGGAGGTTGCCAGAATCTTGGCTGCCAGAAGTCCTGCATTGGCGCCGCCGTTAATGGCTACCGTGGCAACGGGGATGCCGGAGGGCATCTGTACGATGGAATACAGAGAATCTCTGCCTCCCAGGGAAGTGGTATGCATAGGAATACCGATGACAGGCATCGGGAAAATAGCGGCACACATACCGGGCAGATGGGCTGCCATACCAGCTCCGGCGATGATTACCTTGAAGCCTTTTTCCTCCGCACTTTTTGCATACTCAAAAAATACATCCGGCTCTCTGTGAGCGCTGATCACGGTCATCTCATAAGGGATGCCCAGTTCTTCCAGAATGTCTGCTGCCTTCGCCATCACAGGCATATCGGAATCACTACCCATTACAATGCCAACCTTAGGGCAATTCTCTGTATTTGCCATAATGTCCTCCTCATGTATCGGTTGTACCGATGTTTATCCATATATTTTTATCTTACTAAAATCTTGTCAATGATGCAATGGTTTTATAAAATCTTATGTTTTAGGAAAGTTCCTGCAACGGTTCGTTCAGTTCTTCCGTACCCGGCAGGACGAATTTCCCATTTTCTATGATCGTGATCCGCCCGCCATCCTTTTTCACCGCGGTCAGTTCCGCCAGTTCATCATAAGGGATAGTAATATCTGTGTGACAGTTAAAATATGCCTTGGACGGATTCACACTGCGAAGCGCCGCCACCTCGTTCTCTCTTGCCACGATCTCCTTGCCGTCAGGGTTATATACTTTCACATCCTCCGCATGGAAATAGCAGGTATCCCCCACGGCAAAATGAGGTCCCATCTTCTCTGCGATCAGAATCGGCATCTTGGCTTCCACCCCCAGACGTTTTGCTGCTGCATACGCTGTGGTGTTGGTGCCGATGGCAAATTCGCCTAAGGGCAGCGTCTTGTGCCGGAACAGGATGTTTTCTTTTATAAATGCACTGTTCTCTTCCTCTGTGGCAAAATTCCCGCAGTGGTAGTCCTTGATCTTACCGTTTTCAAAAGTGATCTCCAGATCCTTATATTCCAGTCCGTTTAAGAATACCCGGGTCACGTGCAGCACCCCGTTCGTCCCTTCCAGTACCGGCGAGGTAAAAACCTCACCCACGGGGATGTTCACATCTGCCACACAGTTTTCAAAAATAGTCTCCTTCGCAGGATCCTGTAACTTCCAAAGATTTACCGTAAGGGCTGTGCGATTGCCGTTACCGCCTTTGATCTCACAGTGATCCGCCTGATCCAGGGCATCGATAATGGTCTGCTGGATCCGCCGGTATTTTTTATAATCCAGGGTGTTGATCCGGATGGTCTCCCGGAACAATTCCTCGAAGCAGTCACCCACCTCCGGAATGGGGAACGCAATGCTCGTAAAGCTTCTCTCTTCTTCTATAATATACTGTCTCTGCAGCTGTCCCATCTGGGTGCGGTGCTCTACCAGTAACGCACTCTGCTCATCCGTCATTTTCAGGCTTTCCGGTTTGTTCACCGGCTCAAAATCCCGCTCTCCGAAGGTCTCTACCACCGCGGGACCGGCATAACCGCGTGCCTCCTTTTTATATTTTTCAAACGCGGTATGCATGACTTCCTGCTTCCGGCTGCAGTACATTTTATCCAAAAACAGGGCTCTGTCGTCCTTATGATCGAACTCGTACTGTCTGTTGGGGCTGACGCTGTAAAAACCATTCTTGTAAATGGATGGATTGTACAAAATGCTGGAGGCTGCACGGTAGATCACCGGCTGCAGTCCCATTTTTTCAAAATTCTCCAGTGCTCTTCTCATCATGCGTTCAAAGCCCAGCTGATAACGGACATCCACGACTGCTTTCTTCGACAGATCCTTACCGGTTACTTCAAAGCCGATACGATACCCTTCCGTGTAAGTATCCGCCATGGTATGGATCGTCTCCTCCGGCAGAGAATTCATGAATTCCGCCATTTTCAACTCGTTATCACCCACATACTCACCGTAAGCATATAGATAACGCAGATCATTCAGATCCACCGTCCGGATAATATTCGCCGCAAAATTATTTTCCGGGCATACCAGTTCCTTTACCCGCTCTTCCGCCGCTACATCCGCATAATCGCTGACAAACCAGTAAAGGATCTCACGGATGGATGCATACGTGGGGAGCTTATGTTTTTCCTGCTGTTCATATAAAAATGCCGCATACACCTCGGAGAACAACTCCATCCGGATCACCAGTTCTTCCAGCCGTCCTTCGTAGGTAAAACCGATCAGGCTGCGCATCTCTGTATACAGAAATGCCGCCAGTGCTCCGAATTCCTCTCCCAGCATCTTCACAGCATAAGCCGGATTGGCAAAACTGTTCTCGTAGTTTTCCGGTAAAATATCTTCATACAGGGCATGATTGCGCTGCTGTAATTCTTCCAACGTGGCAGTTTTCAGACCATCCTGTTCCAGGAATTTCCTGTTATCTTCGATCAGGAGCAAAAACTTTGCCACTACCGTAAAATATTCTCTCCAGGATTGTAACGCTTCCCCCTGCCAGTCCTCCCCGGGAATCTCCCGGATCCGGAGAAGCGCCAGTTCCAGACGTTCCAGTAAGAGTTCTCGCTCTTTCATATATTCATTTCTCCTTTTTTATCGCTCTAGTATGATTCCCGGGGCAATAGCCCCGACTTTGATACTATGATTTTTGCCGGGCACCCGATTTTACAGCCGGCTCCCCAGATACAGTAAAAAACTGATGCCACCAAGGGAAATCACATTCAATATCGTCCCCAGCACAGGGAAGAACCGGTAAATATCCTTGTCCCGCAGTGTCAGAATGCCAAGGATCAGTCCGATCAGGGAGTAGATCGTTGCAAGCACTCCCGTGACACCATAGCCGCCGTGCATGACACCGCCCCGGCTGTAAGACAGATAGGTCACAATCCCCAGGGACACCAGGCTGATAATCCCCAGGATCGTTGACATGATCGCTTTATCGGAGTGCTTTTTATTTGTAAAAATATAATTCTTTTTCCGCATACTCATCTCCTATGGAACCCGAAAAGGGCACTTCCTATGTGGAAATGCCCAATCTGCGCGCCCAAACGGCGTCTTTCTTCTCTTTTGTCCTCAAAACAGGATGCGGGATTTGCCGGAGATAAGCTTGCCGCCGCTGATGATCAGCAGTACTCCTGCCGCAATTCCGACTACCAGGGAGATCACTCCCAATACGATATTCAATGCACCTGCTCCACGCATGATCTTATAGATTTTCTCTTCCATGGAATCCTCCTGTTTTCTTACTTCCTACTTACTTAAGCACCGTATACAGCGTAATATTCATCAATTGCCTTCTTCAGGGTGTCGTCGATGTATACTTCTCCCTTGTAAGGTCTGTTGTACAGATGATCGATAACATCCTGCATGGTCACGATGGCATGTGCATCGAATCCGTACTTCTCCTTGATCTCTTCCAGTGCGCTGACTTTACCGCCCAATCCCTTCTCCATACGGTTCAGGGATACCATCAGACCAACGATCTCTACGTTGGCAGCTCCTCTTACCTTGGGAACTGTCTCTTCCATGGATTTACCGGAAGTGGTAACGTCCTCGATCATGATAACTCTGTCACCGTCTTTTAAGGAACTACCTAAGAAGCTTCCCTTGTCTGCACCGTGATCCTTCTCTTCCTTACGATCGGAACAGTAACGAACCTCTTTGCCGTATAATTTGCTGTAAGCCACTGCAGTTACCACACTGATGGGAATTCCCTTATATGCCGGTCCGAACAATACATCGAAATCATCGCCGTAAGTATCATGAATTGCTTTGGCATAGCTCTCACCCAGCTTCATCAGCTGAGAACCGGTGACATACGCACCCGCATTCATAAAGAAAGGAGACTTTCTACCGCTCTTTAAGGTAAACTCTCCGAATTTCAATGCCTTACAATCCACCATGAACTCAATAAATTCCTGCTTGTACTGTTCCATTCTATGCAAAACCTCCGTAATTTCCGCGTTTTTCAGTTCTGCTCTATATCATACCATACTTTTTTTTAACATTCAAGGAACAAAGGTTTAACCGTTGTTTTCTTATTGCCCGGAAATCAAATTCGTATCATCTGATATTTCATACCATGTGGTCAGGATATTGGAAGACAATCTTTGCATCCTTTTCATTTCCCTGGAAGCCTTGTAGATATCCGTACTAAGATACTTCTGTGGTCGTATTTCAATCTGATCTTTCTTCTTTTTACCAGGTACTAACGGATTATCTTTTTCTCCTTTTATCAATTTCTGATAATTTTCATATAACATAGGACATTGCTTTTTCAAAAGCGTTGGTATATCTGGGTACACCAGCTTATTAACCATATCTTCTGCCCAATATCCCACAATTTTTGCATCTTCTGGATTTACATAAATATGATTGTACCAGTCAATATCAACAATGCATCCATGAATCTTTCCATCCCCTCCGATTTTTCTTATAGCATCAGAAATTTTCTTTTGCATGTTCATATATTTATCAAGCGGCTTCCTAATATACGAAATCATCTCATCCATATGCTCATAATAATATTCTATGCTTGCCCTTTCCAGACGTCTAAGTGATCCACCATTCAAAATGCTAAGATATCCATAAGATGATTGGTGAATAAAACAATAATAGCCTTTTTTCTTTAGCATGTACAGGGCATTGACTTCACGATTAAAATCCATCTGTATATTTTTCCCTCTGTAAAAATCAACATATTGCGCAGACGTGACTTCATAAATGCCATCCTTATAATCAGAGAACGAATCATATTCACTATCCATTACCAAACTCTTGATATGTATATTGTCATTTCTATAACCAATCTGATTATCGGAATAAATCCGGTACTCTCCATCATCATAAAATTCATTTCGATGTGTATGCCCACTTACATAAACCAGATTTTTACTGGGGTCGGCATCTGTCGCCCAGTCTTTTTTTGGTGTATGTGTAAAAATAATAGTATTTTTATCCAGTATAGCCGGTAGTACTTTGTTATATAATTCCTCAAACTTTTTGGTTTCTATAATTTCTCCTTCTCGATTCAGTGTTTTACGATATATTCCCTGATTTGCATTAAATTCCATATTGTATCCCGAGAATGCACATCCTCCGAATATCACAAGCCGTGTACTCGCAATCTGTTTTCTCAATTCCGTTACAGACATAGATACAAGTTCTTCATAAGAGAGTCTGTAAAATCGATTTTCTGCGTCTGTATACAACAGTTCATTATGAAGCAAAAACATTCCATTTTCTTCTATAACTTTCCTGTATATTCCTGTAATTTCATCAATACTTTTCCCTGGGAAGCTCCAAAATTCATGATTTCCAAGTATAAATATTATTTTTTTTCTACTTGTCAGTCTCCATTTCAAAATCTGAATAAACATAACAAATATAGAAAAATCCGAAGAAGTATCTCCTCCAATCAGCAAAATCTCTCCAGATTCTTTTACAACAATATCAACAATTTTAATGAGTTCTTTAATTACGTCTTCTTTTGACCTGCATTTTGCATTCTCAAGTCTGTGCATTAAGTGAATGTCTGACACATAATAAATCCACCTATTATACATATTATACTTCCAGGCGGAATCTATATTATAGGTATCTCTGTTATGCTCTGTCATCTCTTTATCACTGTCCGCAGATATCGCTAAAAACTCCTGCTCATTCTTTTCTGCTGCTGCGAAAGAATAAATCGCATCTGCATTCAGCTCATAATTCTCATATGCGACACCAAACTTTTCGCACAATTTACTGGACATCTTTGTTCCAGAAAAATCCAGTTTATCAAATTCCGTGAGTTTTTCCAAACCGTCACATAATAATAAATTAGCCCCAGATAAATCACCTTTCAAATAGTAAACAAAATCAAAAAAATAAGGTGATGTAAAAATATCCTCTTTCACAAGACACCCCTTCTCTGATCTCCAAATCTTATGGACTGTAAACTTTCCATCAGCATACTCTTTATCCACTTTGCTAACTATATTTCCAGCAATTAAAGGCGGAATTTTCGTTGTTTCATCCGTTTTATATTGTGAAAGATCCACATTCAGTTCTATATCTCCCGAAAGATCTACGCCCCTAAGATTGCCTTTTCTATATTCTATAAATTCATCAAACGTTTCAAATATTCTGGGATAAGAAAATACAGACCAACATATATTTTTATTGATTCCCTGCGTTAATTCTGTGTAAAAATGTGTTTGTCGATCAAAATAATATCTTTTTTCAATGGGAAATTGGCCTGCTTCAAGTCTTTGAACATAATCTTTCAATTTTCTCCTGTGACTATAATAAGTTGATTTTGCCCCCCTTGAATATACAAAATTATTTATAACATCATTCGAATCGTAAATTACAGGTAATTCATACTTTATTTTGTATCCGGGATAAGCTTCGGTACTCATATACTCCATAATGATATGAAATCTGTCACGATTATCCACATCTTTCAAAATATAATTATAGAAAAAGAACGAAACATCCAATTCCTGTTTCAGACTTCCTTTGTTATATCTGCTCACCACCTCCTCAAGTTCCTCTTTCGAAGTGCAGGCATCAAATTTTTTAATCCACTTCTTTATCAGTGCCTTTCGCTTCTCCGCCTTCTTATATGTATCAATTTCTTTCTGTGATATTCCTATCGTTACATCATCAAGAGTCCTCGTTAAAAAGCTTTTTCTTTCTAAAAGACGCGATATATCGATTCCTTTTTCGCTAATATAATCACTGTATTTTTCAAAATTGCAATATTGATAACATGCATTTTGATAAATGTCACCATCCAGGTAATCATAATACTCTTCAAAGCTGTTAAATATCTCTCTGTTATCCTTACTTCTGTCATCCGCCCAAAAAAGCTGTTCCTCTACAAAAAAGAAATCATGAATCACATCATACCCTCGATTACATTCTTTTCGCAATTTCAAGTTTCTTTCTGCCTTTATTATTTCCTTGTGATAGCGCACTTCTTCTGGTACATCTGTAATTCTCATCTCCCCTATTTTTAACTGCCGAATAATCTTTTTTACCTCTTTTGCCGTCATAGATTACTTCCTCCGCATTTTATACACTATAAACTCAGCGTTCCTTCATATTTTTCTCTGCTTTCTTGATTGAAAGCATAAATTCCCGTCCTACTTATCATATCATAAAGCAGAATTTCACTAAAACACACCGGCATCAGCATTGAAAGGTAAATTCACTTTATTGCCTGCCATTTGGGAAAAATATATTTTTGAATCCAAATGTTGTATATCGTTTTTATTCAGTACTATATATTCAATATCATTTAGTTTATATCTATGCTTTTCTTTGTGATTTACTGTTTCTTTTTCTGTATCATTGTACCAAAAGCATTAAGTAAAAAACTCTATTTTCCCGCAATTATACTTTCCACATCTTCCGTTTTTTCTTCCGTAACAGCAGTAATCTGTTCTGCAGTAAATCCTTTTTCGTACATATTTAAAATAATCTGTCTTATCTTAGCCTAACCCTCCGCACGACCGATTGCAATTCCATTATCTTCTATTCCCTGACTCAAATTACACATAGTATCCATGTCCTTTCTGATAGAAAACTCTATCAATGAGTCTAAGACCTTCTCCGAATCACTCCCATATATTATATCTTATTCAATCTTCTTTCTCAAATATTATCATTATATTTTTCAACTTTTTATACATTCATTATCAAAAAAGCTTCCTCGTAAGAAGAAGCTTTTCTACACTCATAATATCACAACAAATTATTAGTTGCTCAACCAATACTAATACGTATCCCCCTGTAAGGGTCTGATGTTCACTTCCTCCAACACTGCCTGGGGTGACAGCCGGAAGGTCAGGGCAATGACTTTCCCGAGGTCTGATGTTTCCAACAGGGAACGGTCCTCTGCCGACTGTTTTTTTCGGCTCTCGGTAAAAGTGCCGCCGGGATTGATCAGGGATACTCCGATGCCCAGTGGCTTGCACTCTTCTCTGAGACTGTAAGCATAGGAACGAAGTGCCCATTTGGAGATCCCGTAGATACCGCCTTTATCTCTGCGGATCCCGGTAGTGGAACCGATCAGCAGGATGCGGCTTCCGGGAGCCAGCAGTGGAAGGAACTCTTTCACTAGACGGTAATATGCTGTCACATTACTATCAAGCATTGCCTGCAGTTCTTCCGGTTCCGGCTGCAATACAGATCTCTGCGTGGAAGGATTTGGGAATGCCGCCGCACACAGGATCAGTCCGTCCACCTTACTGCCAAATTCCGTTATGCTGTCGCCTTTTACCGCTTCCACCAGCTCCTCAACAGCTTCCGCCCTGCCGGCGTCGCAAGAATAGATGGCCGATCCTGCCAGTTCTTTTCCGGTCTCTTCCAGCGTCTTCGGATTTCTGCCCACGATCAACACCTTATGTCCATCCTGCAACAGTTCCCTTGCAGCCGCTTTGCCGATGCCGCGGCTGCCGCCCATGATCACAATGTTCATATTCAGGTCTCCTTCTTATCGCACCCATTTACAGTCAGATTCCTATCTAATCTTCTATTCCGCTCAATCGTTTTAGTATCTTCCGAGAATCGTATCCTTAACATCCCATCTCTGAGGCGGATAAGGAGTCTGATCACCGTATCCTACATCTACATAAGTTACCAGTCGGATATACTCCGGCAGATTGAATTTCTTCCGCAGTCTGTCGCAGAATTCCTCTCCGGGGAACGTCAGCCATACCCCCTCTAATCCTACCGCATGAGCAGCCAGTACGATGTTCTGGCCTGCCGCGCCGGCGTCTAACAGCTGATTCCGTACCGGGGTAAAAGAGTTCGCACGGTAGCATCTCATATCCTGCAGAATGACCAGATGCACCGGACCTCCCGGCACATCACTGCCGCGGAACAGTCCCGGTTCATTTTTCTCGCGGACCACCACATAACGGATGGACTGAACGTTGCAGCCATGTGCTGCCCAGAGTCCTGCTTCCAGAATCTTGTCAATAAGCTCATCCGGTACTTCCTGATCAGTGAATTCCCGGACACTTCTACGTTCCTTTACAATAGTAAAGAAGTCTTTCTCCATCTGTTCCGTAACCGGTGTCGGCTTATAGGGGGTTAGATCCACATCTTCTCCCTTTACCAGCTTATCCGCTGCATTGATCAGGAAAGATGCATACCTGTATTCCGGTAAATCCTTGCCCAGTCCTCTTTTCTCCCACAGTTCCAGCAGATGCTTCGTATAATCTGCCTGGTTGGGTTTCAGTTTCTGATGGCGGTATGCGGTAGCATACACCTGAATCTCCAGGGTATGATGAGAACGCTCTCTCACTCTGGCCCGGAATTCGGTTTCGTCCATATTTAAAAGCTGCTCATCTGTCAGACGCATATTGTTATTCCAGATCTCAAGTACTTCTTCTCTGGGTAAATAGTCCATACTGGTGTCACGAAACATACAGTTGCCTCCTTCTGTGGTCTACAGGTTGCCCCAGTAGTTGTTGGGAATATCCTGTCCACCGCTGTTGATGTCTTTTGCGATTTCTGCTGCAATTTTTAAAAGCAGAGGATCATTACGTCCCCTCTTCTGCTCCAGAGGGATCTCGTAGATTTTCTGAATGGTACTGGGTCTGGGACTTAACAGTACCACTCTGTCTGCCAGGAACACCGCCTCATTTATATCGTGAGTGACGAATAATACGGTCTTGTTCTCTGCCTGACGGATATTGATCAGCTCCTCCTGCAAGGTGCACTTGGTCAGATGATCCACGGCACTGAACGGCTCATCCATAAGGATGACCTTGGGATTCATGACGAGAGTTCTGGCAATGCCGGCTCTCTGTCTCATACCTCCGGACAGCTGTGCGGGGTATTTGTTCTCAAAACCATTCAGACTGACCATGGAAATGTAACGCTTCAGGCGTTCTTCTCTCTCTTCCTTGGGTACGCCTGCGATCTCCAGACCGAATGCTACATTTTTCCGTACGGTTCTCCAGGGGAACAGGGAGGCATCCTGGAATACCACACCAATATCTCTGCTGGTACCGTGTACCGGCTGACCGTCCAGCGTTACTTCTCCGCCGGTAGCATCCAGCAGACCTGCCACGATCTCAAGCAGTGTACTTTTTCCGCATCCGCTGGGTCCTACGATGCAGACGAACTCTCCTTCTGCCACATCCAGATTGATGTCATGCAGTGCCTGGACTTCGTTGCCATCCTGATCAATATAGGTTTTGTTGATATTTTTAATGGATATTGCGGGCATTTCCATTACCTCCGTTTTCTTATTATTTTGCTTCCGGATCTTTCATTCCCAGAGTATCCGCAGCTACCTGAGCGAACTCATTGGTATAGGTTCCTTCATAGCTGACATCGGGATCTACCCAGCCGTACTCTTTCAAATATTCAAAAGTGGTAGCCAGACGATCTTCGGGGATTACCGGGTAATCCAGCCATACATCAATTTCGGATTCGATAGCCTGTCTCATTACATCCTCGGAGGTGTTCATCTCTTTGGCTGCCCAGGCAACAAACTCATCAAAATAGTCGTTTTTCACTTCTTCATGTACCTGATAGTATGCAGTCAGGAATCTCTGCAGTTTCTCAGGCTTATTTTCAATAAAGCTGTTGCTTGCGATGATTGTTCCGGTATAGTAGTCGGGAATGTAATCCCATGCTCTGCCCAGGATATGTCCGGTACCGTCTGCCTCAGCCAGTGCCGCATACGGATTGTGGATAATGGTGGCATCTACCTCACCGGAAGTCAGGGAAGCATATGCTGTCTGATATACACCGTTGGCGATCAGATCTACATTGTCTGTGCTGACGCCGTTTTTCTCTAACATTTTCAATACGGAAAGTCTCATTCCGCCGGAAGCGCCTGCAGTACCTACCTTTTTGCCTTCCAGATCAGAGAAGTCTTTAATATCGTTATTTGCAACCAGCCAATAGCATCCGGAGTATCTCCACATATTTCCTACCAGTTTGGCAGGTACCCCATTGTAGATGCCGGGAATGTAAGAGCTGGGATCTCCGTCAGCTACATCGATCTCCCCTCTGGTGATCAGAGACATTACGGTAGAATTGGTATCCGCGCTGGCCTCCACATTTTCAAACTCAATACCCAGCTCCTTATACAGACCCTTTTCAATAGCAAAACGATTTACCGCACCGGTCATTCCGGTTGCAAAGCAGGAACGGATCACGATGGTATTATCACCGGTCTCTCCTGCGGGGCTTCCGCTCTCTGCTGCCTGACTGCTTTCACTCTGTGTGGCAGTAGTAACTGCGGTGCTTCCGCATCCTGCCAGCACTCCGGTTGCCAATACGACGGTCAGTAATACGCTTAATACTTTCTTTTTCATAATATTTTCCTCCTCGTTTATTCAAAATCTACTTACACATGCCTCCATCGATAGCTGATGGCATATTCGATGGCGTCGATCAGTTTCACTGCACCTACGGATAATAAAGTGATCAGGATGATCAGGAAGAACATCCTGGGAGTGTTTAGCAGGTTCTGGGATTCTGTCAGCAGATATCCGAGTCCCGCTCTCGCCGACTGCATTTCCGAGAACAGTACACCGGTCAGTGCCGTTGCCGCTGCCAGCTTCAATCCGTTGAAGATCGACGGCAGTGCTGCCGGAATAATGACCAGGAATACGGTCTGGAAACGATTGGCTTTGAATACTTTTGCGACCTTCAGATACTCCTTTTTACACTCTTTTGCTCCGGTCACTGTGTTATACAGAATTGTAAATACCGAGAACAAAAATACCAGAAAAGCCTTGGACTGGAAGCCGATGCCGAACCACAGGATCAAAAGCGGCAGGATCGCTACTTTCGGAACTGCCATGATCGCCGAACAGAACACATTCATGTATTTCTCCGATACCGGGAACAGAGTCCATATCAGTCCCACTGCAATACCGACCACCACGGCTGACAGATAACCTGCCAGTGCTTCCTGTATTGTCAGCAATAAATGAGGCCACAGGGTTCCATCCGTTATGATTTCGATTCCTTCTTCCACACTGGAAGTCGGAGAAGCTACGAAAATTGTCAACACTCTTCCGGAATCCACTGCCCATTGCATCCATAAAAGCAATGCCGCCACCGTAAGCAGCTGTGCCAGATTCACCCAGGTAAATTTTTTCTTGTTTTTAGATTTCTTCTTTTTTTCCATAAGTGTACTCTCCTCGCTTCACTTTATCACTTTCAAAGTACTCTCTCTTACAACAGTCGCCTTCCAAAATGACATTCTGTGTGATCCGATGGGATAGGCACCTGGAAAAGTTCTCAATAGTGGTGGTATCGATCACATCACAGTAAAACGGTGCAATCTCTCGGAACCAGGGATACTTATCAAAATAAGTTCTCCACACTTCTGCGTAAGGACAATGATCTTCTCCCCATTCCGGGATCCATCCGGTGAAAGGAAGATCGATCACACTCATAAAATCCTCTACAGAATCCGCCTTCAGTCCCTGTGCCAGTGCTTTCTCCCGCAACTGATCCGACCGGTCCACTCCCAATTCAAACACTGTCTGTCTGACGATATCTTTCGTCTTCTCCAGTCCGAACTGATCATATAATACTTTGCTGAAATGGAAGAACTGCATTGCGAACTGTCTTGCAGCCTTTCGTACTTCACTTACCAGCAGTTCTCTGGGAACTGTGCCTTCTATTTTATAATCTGCTTTACTCAATGTCCGTTTCCTCCACTTTATGAAAACTATCCATAAATGCTATGTATTCCTGCTTATTTGCAAATCTGGGATGATATTCCCGTTTTGTTCGTTTTGCGACTGCCGCACCATCCTTTAACATTCGGTATGCACTCAGTGCAAACATTTTTGCGGTCAACACGTAAGCTTCTTCCTCATCCACAATATCGAAATCCACCTGATGTAAACCACCGACGGCACCACCGGTATTAAAAGTGATCACAGGGAGTAGATGTTGTACATCTCCCACATCTGTGGAACCACCACTGTGTTCCTCCGGTCTGACCTCATATACCGTCTTTTCTCCTGCCAGTGCTTTCACCGCATCGGCCATCTCTTCCGGTGCCGGCTGCCAGAGAGAAGGAAGATATCCCGGCATGGTCTCAATACGATACCCTGCTCCCATGGCAATTGCTCCTGCCTTGAAGGAACGATCTGTCTTGACGGATGCATCCGCAAATGCTTCCAGTGTCTTACCTCTTACCAGTGTTTCCAGCACTGCTTCACCGGGGACAACATTAACCAGATCGCCACCCTTGGTCAGAATCGGGTGTACTCTCACACAATCCTCATCCCGGAATGTTTCCCGGTTCATGGCCAGTGCCTGTAACCCCAGACTTGCTGCCGATAAGGCGTTGACACCTTTTTCCGGACATCCCGCCGCATGGGCTGCTTTTCCTTTGATACGGATCACCTTAGACACAAAACCATTGCCGCTATTGCTTCCCAGCCGGATTCCCTCTAAGGAAATATGATGTGCCAATGCCACATCCACATCATCAAAAGCACCGATGCGGATCAGTTCGCATTTCCCGCCTCCATAAGCGATCCTGCCGTCAGCGATCAGGCCGTTCTTGAACTCGATCTCACCATACTCCTCTGCCGGTGTGGCGAAGAAGATCACCTGACCATCCAGCTTTTGTGCCACCTCATCATCCGTCAGTGCCAATGCCGCTCCCATGACTCCTGCCAGCTGCGCGTGATGTCCGCAACAGTGCGCAGCCTGTGTCTCCGAATTGGCATGTGCATGTGTGGGAATCCGAAGAGCATCCAGTTCCCCGATCAGAGCCAGAGAAGCATTTTCTGCTTTCTCCGGATTCAGATATGCTTTTGCTCCGGTGATCGCAAGCCCTGTCTGCACCGGCAGTTGTAAGCTTTTCATGAAGTCTGTAAATTTTCCAGAAGTACGGAATTCCTTATATCCCAGTTCCGCATGATCATAAATGTCTCTTGCAAAATCTACGATAGTCTCCCGGTTGTCATCTATAATCTTAAGGATTCTCTGTTCTGTCATATCAAATGCCGCTGCCATGATCGTCCTCCTTTTTATTTCCTACTATTCCTAGTAATTTGATATGCTTTGTATGTTTTTTACATGATACTCCAACCAGCAGTGATTGTCAATATAGAAATTTCTTTTTTTATATTGATTTGAAAGCAACACAAAAGAGCAGTCCGACGGCCTGCTCTTTTCCATAAATTTCCAGGTTATTCTCTGTTCTTTAATACCTCTGCGGGTACCAGCTTATTCAATCTGCCTACCAATAGGAAATTGATCACTATGTAGCATAACCAAATTCCACCATAAATCATGATATATATCTGCGGCGTGAACTTTAAGTCCATACCGATAGCAACATTTGCAATGCAATACGGATACACCAGATCCATGCTCCATTTTGCCAGCGGAACACAGATCAGCGCCCCCAACAGAATCACATAGAAATTCCCATCTAGATAGAGTCTTCGGATCTCCCTTCTATGGTAACCGAATACTTTCATCAGTGAAATGGAAAAGGCTGACCGATCGATCATCACTTTCATCATCAGATACATGACGATCATAAAAATCAGCGCAGATATTGCCACGAGCATTACCACCATCGGTCCCATCATATCTGTAAAAATCTGTGAACTTTCCTCCACATTTTCTTTGGATACCGTAGCATATAATCTGCCATTATCAATATCCAGTGCATGATCCGCAAACACTACATTATAATAATCGTCCTCCTGATCAAACAATTCCTGCATGACATCCCTATCCAGGAAAACATAGACGCCGGATGTAAAATTCACAATATTTTTCACAGTAAAAGCATAATCTCTCTCATTCACCTCATCGGAAAGCACCAGCTTGTCGCCCACCTTCACACCGAATTTCTGTGCCGCAGCACTGGATATCACGATCTCGTTTTTCTTGTCGGCGGTCACTATGGGAAAATACGGATTGCCGTCATCAATTCCAAGCACCGTCACATCCAGATTATACCCATAAGCCTCCTTTTTCAGATTTTCGACATACGCCGGTGTTCCTCCCTCCGGAACATCCTCCGTAGGATATTTATAGGTATACATATAAGCATATTTTGTTTCTTCCAGACAGGCGTTTCCAAAATTGATACACAGTACCGCACAGTCTATGGACATCATCAGGATCAGCAGGCAGATGAACATACCGATCACAACAGCAAATGCAGAGCGTATTTCCCGCAGCATCTGTCTGATCTGGAATCTGAGCAGAAATTTCATATTTCCCAGATTCATGTTCTGTATTCTGCCGGCTTTTCCTGCCGTCTTCTCATTACGAAGCAGTGACAGAGCCGTGCATTTTAACTTTTTATTGATCACCAGATAATTTACCACTACTGCCGTCACAGGCGGCATGATCAGACTGTAAAAAAGCAGATATCCGGGCGTTACGATCCGCATAGGCGGCAGAGAATAATATGCGATACTATCGCCCATCTGCCAGCCTGTTCCGTATTGGGAAAATCCCAGGATACAGCCGACAACCCCACCCAGAAAAGCGATCAGCATGGGATTTAGCAGATAGTGGAACAGTAATTGCCCCCTGGTCACCCCCAGGGCATATAATGCGCCAATGACGCTGCTTTCTTTTTCAATGTTATGTATCACAAATACGGAAATCACATAAGTAAACAGGACCATGAGAATAATTCCGGCCAGGATACCGGCAAACCTATTGATGATCACATCCCCCGCAGCGGCATCAATTCTTGGATTGTCGGCTGCTATGAGAAACTGTGTCAGATTATCAATGTCAAAAGTAAAATACTCCTCGATCATGTCATCTGTTTCATCCTGCAGCTCCTGTACCCCATCCCGCAGTTCTCTGCTGCCGTCAGCGATCTCATCTACGGCATCCGTGTAATCTATGATCCCTTCCCGGAAATCCTCCAGATCCGCCAGGGTATCCTTCGCCTCCTTCAGGGAATCCTTCAGCTTGGCATCGACACTACTACCCTCTGCCGTCAGACGTTCCAGTTCTTCCTTATAATTATCGGCGGTCAGGTCTACGGAGATATCGCTTTCTTCCAGTTGTGCCTCTACCATATCCATCAAAGCATCCACCACCGCATCTGTACCGCTTACCAAAGGTTCACTGGCTGTATAGAGGGTACTCAGTCCGCAGAACAGCTGCTGGTTGCCGATGGAAGCTTCCCCGACTCCTTTCGTATATGCCTTCACACCATCCCGAAACTGCGCTACCGTGTCCAGTTGGCTCTTTACGGCGGACAGCTGTGCTGCCACCTGCGAGGCTCCCATCTGTGTGAACATTGCCGCCATCTGGTCCAGTTCCTTGCCGTAGCCATCCGCCGTCAGTCCCAAAAAAGTAAAACCGGAAGTGCGAAACTGTGCCTGCAGCTGTTCATTTACCATTCCAAGAATGGCATTGAAAATAGCATCCGCTCCCTGATTCAGGGCATCACTGTTTGCAGTGATCTGTCCCATTCCTACGACCAGTTTGCCACTGCCGTCGGAAGCCGCATTGACACCATCCGTATACGCTTGGATGCCATCCTTATACTCCTGCAGTTCGTCCAACGATTTTTTTATATCCTGCAGATCCTGTCGCATAGAGGCGGTATATGCATGCGGATTGGCAATCATGGTATTCAGCTGCTGCTCGTAATTTGACGAAGTCAGCGTCACCTCCACGCCGGCATCCTTCAGGCTGTCATTTACCTGCTCCAGCATGGCATCAAACAGCGTATCCGCCGCATCCGTCAGCTCCGCATTATGCTCTGCCAGTTCGTCTACGCCATCTGCCAGTTCATTTACACCGTCTAGGAGTTCCCGGATGCCATCCTGGATATCATTCTTTGTCTCTTCCGCATCCGCTAACATTTCCAGGAAATAGGTATCCGTCACTTTGCTCCGGTCCAGTTCAAAGGACTGTAACAGCTCCTTCAGTTCCTGATCTGTCATGGCATCATTCAGCAGATATGTATAAGTATAATCCTCCGTCCGAAAACTCTCTCCGCCTGCCTTTAACGCTTCGTAATCCTCTGCCGTGACGAATCCAACTCCGAACAGATTGCTGTCCACGGTGGTATCCGATGTTTTTTCATAGGCTGCATCGTAATCCGGTGTACTGCCGATTCCCGTAACGATGAAATCTCTGCCGCCTACGGTAAGACTATCCCCTAACCCCAGTTCATGCTTTTCCGCATAGTGCTGTTCCAGCAGAATTTCCCCCTGCGCTGGTACCTCGCTGCCCTGAGACGGGACGAACAGATCTACGTTCTCTCTCGCCTGATAGACGCGGAGCGTAGACTGTCCCAGATGAAAATCCATGGAAAAATCTCTCTGTAATGTCACACCCTTCTCCGTAATCTGAGCGAACTCGCCGTCTGTCAGTGGGACAAATACGCCAAACTGTCCATCCTCCCTATGATGAAGCCTGCCACTCTCTTTTGTTCCCTGCATGATCGTCTCTGCTGCTCCCACGATTGCCACTACCATATACATGACCAGTGCCACCAGGAAAAACAGTGCCAGATATCGCAGGAGATTTTCCCTGATATCCCGGAGTACCCGTTTACTCAATATCCGCTGCATCCTACAAATCCTCCAGTTCTGCCGCCGGAATCCGCTTCTCATTCCGGTAATTCTTGCTGATCTGTCCATCCTTGATCATGATGACCTGATGCACCATATTTTTTATGGAATTATTATGCGTAACGATCAGCATGGTAGTACCATACTGTCTATTAATATCCTCCAACAGCATCAGAATATCTCTGGATGTTTTGGAATCCAAAGCCCCCGTAGGCTCATCGCACAACAAAAGGCTGGGGTTCTTGATGAGTGCTCTGGCAATGGCGCAACGCTGCTGCTGACCTCCGGAGAGTTGTGCCGGAAACTTATTCTGATGCTCCATGAGACCAAGTACCTGCAATAATTCCTCCAACTCTAAGGGATTCTTCGTCAGGTACTGACAGACCTGTATGTTCTCCTTTACCGTCAGGTTCGGCACCAGATTATAAAACTGAAAAATAAATCCCAGTTTATCTCTCCGATAATCGGACAATGCCTTGCTTCCAAGTCCTGCCACTTCCATCCCGTCTACGACAATCGATCCGGAATCTACTGTATCCAAGCCTCCGATACAATTGAGTAACGTGGATTTACCGGAACCACTGGTACCCTGGATGACACACATTTCACCTTTTTCTACACCTGCGGTAATCCCTTTTAATACCTGTACATAGCCGCCGCCTTCTCCATAGCTTTTCTTCAGATCCTTTACTTCCAGATACATATCCTGCCTCCTCGCTTATTGATAATGATTTTCATTAACATAACACTGTTATGTTAATGATCTGAAATTGCACCCCTAGAAGTCTTTTACTCCATCAGGGTGCTCGATGTTTCTATGATTCTGTCATCATGCCCATCCATCCCCGGACCAGATACATGGTCAGGGCATCCACATGTTTCAGTGCAACGCTTTCTTCCGTCTCATGCAAAAACAAATGAACAAATGTATCAACCATAATATGTGCCATCCAATGCGTCATATAATCATCAATTCTCGGTTTTTGGGTAGCACAGGTCACAGTATCGCACAGTCTTCTGTACTGCTGCTCCGAGATATCCACAACCTCATCCAGACAATTCTCAAATCGGGATCCCTGGGACTTTGTCAGTAGCAGTAAAAAGGCATCCCGGTTGGCATACATCTGCCGGATGATCTGCCTGGATATTTCCAGATCCCTATCATCTTCCAGTGCCAGCTGCGCCACCTGTTCTTCGTTACGCATCTCCGTAGCGAAGTGTTCTTCCATGGCTACATAGAGTTTTTTCAGCGGTTCTTCCACCAGTGCCCCGAAAAGGGCTTCCTTATCTTTGAAGAAAAAATACAGAGCTCCGGTGGTCACGCCCGCTTCCTTACAGATATTCCGCAAGGATGCTTTCATATATCCCTTTTCCAGGAATTCTTTTTTAGCACACTCCAACAGGTGTTGTCTGGTCTCTTTATTCTCATTTTGTTTTTCCTGTTTTCGTGGCATTTTCTGTCTCCGTTTATTTGCATCATTTTTATAGCTGTTCAATTATTCACATAACATTGTTATGTTTGCATTATAAATAAAAACAGGATTGCTGTCAACCCTGTTTTTATTTTCACTATTCTCATTTCATTATTCTCAAATTTTTGTTTTACTTTGTCTTTAACTGCTCGATCTTTTCCTGTAAGTCCGCAATGGCTCTCTGACTATTCTTAATGTTCTCGCACTGCTTCTCAAAAGGAGGTTCCGGCATATCACTGTACTGTTCAAAATAGATTTTGCCGATCTCCAGATAATTTTTCTTCATCACTTCTTCACAAGTGGAAATCTGACTTTTCAGGTTTGCTATTGCAGCCAGTTCTTTTGCTTTATCTGCCACTGCTTTTCCTTTTTCATTAATGGTATCACCGATCTTCTCTATAATATCCATGGTATGATCTCCTTTCTCTCATAGAAGGCTGCTTGTGACTGTTTTGCACAGCCGCCCGCTCATCCAAATAGTTTTGATCAGTTATATTGTACCCTCTCCCCGATACCGCGTCAAGCAGAAGCACTACTTGCGCATTGTAAACAGTGTGTGCTATAATCGCCATGTAATACCATTGGAGGTGACATCATGCAGCCGCTGTACACTACTTTAAAAGTCAACAACGAAATTGAATTATGCGAAGTTTCCGATCCTGATTGTAAGCAGCTTATTGAACGGGCTCTTTTAAAAAATCGTATCTCCTATTATATCCGTTGGCCGAAATCCTCTTTCTTTAGCAGAAAAAAAGAGTCCTGTATTATCTGTATCAACGATAATGTCCGGGATGCGGCCGAGGAGATCGTACGCGGGATCTGTGACGAGTCCGGATATAATGTCCGCTTTATTTTAAAACGCTCCTCTAATACATATTTATAAAGATACATTTTATTATTTTTTGTTTATTAATTGACATTTTTCCCTTTAAGGTGCATAATTTTTATTATAAAACAAAGGAGGGGACTTTTATATGGAGAAACGAATTAATAAGCATGTATTTGCCTGGGTTTTCTGCTTTTTACTTGGTGAGTTAGGTGTTGACAGATTCGTCAGAGGTCAGGTTGGTCTCGGAATCTTGAAGCTTCTCACTGCCGGTGGCTGCGGAGTATGGAGCCTGATTGACTGGATCATTGCTCTTACCAAAGCATACGGTGCCGCTTATGCCGGTTCCGAAGAAGTTGTATTTGTAGACGGAAAATATACTGCATAATCACATGATCAAAAAAGCTTTTGTCTTTTCAGGCAGAAGCTTTTTTCGTTTGATCATAATCGACGATAAATTTGATATGAAATATAAATCATGAAAAAAAATACACAGCATATATTATTTTTTAGTTTATTTATTCTACTGTTCCTGTTATTCCTGTTGCTGGCAGGCTATCAATGTCCACTGCGTTTCTTTTTGGGCATTCCATGTCCTTTCTGCGGAATGACCAGAGCGTTTTTATGTGTCTTAGATGGTGACCTTGCAAAATCCTTTTATTTTCATCCTCTGTGGCCTATCGTGTTGGGAATTATTATTATTTTTCCTCTTTGGAAATTCCGGCTTCTTCACTTATCAGACAAATGGATCGATCATGGGGCTTTTGTCATTGGAATTCTGTTCTTGCTCTGCTTTATCATAAGGCATGTAATACATTCCCCCATTGTACAGATTGATTTTACAAAAGGAGTTTTTCATTTCTTTTCATATATGAATATATGAAAAAGGAGCTGTAATACAGCCCCTTTTTTCAATCTTTTTATGCAATCGCTTTATCCGTTTGATCAGTCAAAATCAAATTTGGTGTAACGCTTATACATAGCGCCATAACGGAATCTTGCCATTTCGTTTTTCTGCAGGACATCTTCTTCGGAGCCTCTGTACTGACAGCGCAGGCAATAGTACTCCTTCTTATCCTTATCGTAGAACATATCCATATCGATATCTCTCATGAAGCAAGAGGGACATCTGTAATTTAATTTGCCTTTTCCAGCTTGAGCCATGTTGCAACGACCTCCTTATCCTTGATCTTGGAATTGTAACCCAGTGTAAGCATCGGGGAGAATGCGTATCCTTCCTTCACATATCCGACAGCGCCTTCTGCATTGGTGCTCATGGATACTGCGGTCTCGATCTGAGGGATCACCGCTCTTACTTCGTCTGCGTCTGCCTTCTCCATCTCACGGCACTTGTACTCGTAATCCAGAGTCTCTACCTCGTCACCCTTCTTGGTGCTTAAGGTGATCCCCAGCATATCCTCGGAATACTCTGTGGTACCGTAGCAGGCTACGATATACTCGTTCAGTTCTACTTCAGCGTTCGGATCGCTCATCTCCAGAATCTTACGCTCGATCTTGATCGCAGAGCTGCCTTCCTCGAAGGAAACGATGGTCTGCAATTTTACGGTCAGATCGTAGAACTCGATGTCTACGGGATCCAGTGTCAGGATTCTGGTGTTGCCTTCCTGAGAGAAATGAGCCTTGGTACGGCACAGGCACAGATCCACTTCTTCACCGTTGTGTTTTAACTTGGCACTTCTTACAGTACCTTCTCCTGCATAGTGGGTGAAGTAACCTGCACGGTACTTCTCCTGGATCAGGAAAGGATAGGATGCATCGGTCACATGCTTGGTACCGATACCTACCGGCCACTCCAGCTTAGCAGCGTAAGGACGCAGGTCAACGATAGCACCACCCTGATCCATATTTACGCAGGCACGCATGAAAGGATCACAATACCAGAACAACTGCTTATCGGAGCCATACAGGATATCTCTCCACAGAGCACACTCGGGCTCGGTGTAGGTCTTCTTCTGACGATAATAATCAGCGAACTCAGCCATGGTCATATCGGTAAGCTTGCCTTCCTTTTTCAGGTCGCCATAGTACTTCATACCGTCTTCATAGCTCTTCTTCAGCAGTTCGTAAGGCTGCTCCCAACGACCCATTTTGTTCAGCCAGCCGGGTCCTACGAACATCATGTTGTATGCGTATCCGTTGTTGTATTTCTCCAGGGAACGATACTGGTCGATCAGGTTGTACAGGTAAGGGTACTCCCAGGTCTTGGTGTCATAGATCATACCACGCAGTACGTTCTGGGGATGGGTTCCGAAATTAGAGCCGTTACCGTCATAGCATGCCAGCAGGTCTCTGGACAGATGGGGGATCGCTACGATACCGCTGTCCTCTGCCTCATTGGCTGCAGGTGCATGGGTGTTCTGTTTGGAAGGGATCCAGGGTGCCCAGGGGCCGCCATCCATGAAGGTATACCAGGAGTTGTTGCAGGTATGGTATGCCTTGGGGCCTTCTTCCCAACAGGTTGCTACCGCACATTTTACGGTAGGATAGGTTGCTTTGATATAATTGGTCAGATCTGCATCCATGTAGTAAGAACCTGTGGATTCGGGATAAAATCCGAACTTCTCATGGAACTTGCCGAATACATCATCCACGATAGACTTTTTGTCTTCCATGGAAAACATCCAGATACAGAAATCCTTGGTCTTGTACTTTTCACGGAACTCTGTGCAGGGCAGTCCCAACAGAGACAGTGCGATCTCATCGCCGTACTTCTCGTGATCTGCCTTAGCCAGTGCTACCGCTTCGTCATTGAACAGGGAAGCATAGGTCATCTGAATGGTGGTCTTCAAACCATTCTTGTGCGCAGTTTCCTGCTGAAACTTGAAAATATCCAGAGACTCTGTTAACAGTGCTTTTCTGCCCAGATCCTCTTCTTTGCCGTGTCCGGTTACTTTTTCCGCATACTCGGGAACCATCTCCGGACGGTGAATGATATTCACAATAAACTTATCCATCTTTTCCTCCATCTCGCCGTTAGGCATCTTATATTACTTTTGAAAGTCTCTGATCACTTTCAATGCGGGTAGTGCATTTCCATCATAATCGAACAGTGCCTGATTGGCCCATTCGTTTCCCCCGGGACCGGGATCCTGAATATACTTCAGGGACTCCTCGTTGGCCCAGCCACAACCGGGCACCGGGATCCATGCCGGCTCCCAGTAATAGAAGCCTTTTCCTCTGCCATCCGGAACCTGCGCAATGCGTTCCATGACCTTCTGCATGAATGCAGCCTGTCCTTCCGGTGTCATGGGATACTCTAACGCCTCTGCAAGGTGAGGCTTGGTCGCCATACCCTTGCGCTCTTTTGGTGCGAGCTTCTCTCTGTCCGCATAGTCTTCCATGGTAAATCCCATGGAAACCTCCGCTACGATGACATCCTTCTGATATCTCTGTGAGAGATCATTCATATTATTGGTCAGGTCATCAATGGTTCCGTGCCAGAAGGGATAATAGGACAGTCCGATGACATCGAAGTCCTCTCCTCTCTGTACATAGGCATCAAACCATTCTCTGCAGCGGGCATTGTTGCCGCCACAGTCCAGATGAAGCATCACTCTGCTGTCCGGGGATACTTCTCTCACCGCACGGATGCCCGCGCTGATGAATCTTGCAATATTGTCAACGTTGTCCCATTTTCCATAGGGCCACATCAGACCATTGGTGATCTCATTTCCCACCTGTACCATCTCCGGAAGCAGATCGAGACGCTTTAACTTCAAAAGCACATCCTTTGTGTAGTCATACACATTCTTCTCCAGTGTATCCGCATCGGCATACGCCCACTCCTTAGGAGGGAACTGTTTGCCGGGATCTGCCCAGAAATCACTGTAATGCAGATCCAGCAGATAGCTGTAACCCAGCTTTTTACCGGCCGAAGCCAGTGCCACCAGCTTGGTGAAATCGCTGGTACCGGCACTGTAAGGCTTGCCGTCCTCACTGTAAGGATCATTCCAGAGACGGATGCGCAGAGAGTTGGCACCGTATTTTTTCAGGATCTCCAGTGCATCGCCCTCCTTGCCTTCGTCATAAAACCTTGCACCGAGAGCCGTCTCCTCCGGCAGACTCGATACATCCATACCTTTGATAAATTTATCCATAAATTAACTCTTTGTCTCCATGTCATACATTTATCCGGAGAATCCATTCGATGGATTCTCCCAGGTTAAACTGCCGAAGCAGTTTAACCTTTCACTGCACCACCGGTAATACCTTCCACATAGAACTTCTGCATGATGACAAACAATACAGAGATGGGAATGGATACCAGTACACCGCCTGCACAGAACTGACCAAAGTAAGTATTGATCAGACTCTTATCCAGCATATTGTACAGACCGATAGCAACAGTCCACTGGGAAGATATGCCGGCATTTAACATCAGCTTTGCATATACGAAATCCATCCAGGGGGACAGGAAGGAGCTGATAACTGTATATACAATAATGGGACGGCTCATGGGGATAACAACCCTCCAGAAGATCGTAGCCTCACTGGCTCCATCCAGATAAGCGGCCTCGCGCAGGGAATTCGGGATCGTATCGAAGAAGCCCTTTGCGATCAGGTAACCCAGACCGGAACCGGCAGAATATACCAGGATCAGTCCGAGGTGCGTATTGGTCAGGTTCAGAGTCTTCAGAATGAAATATACTGCGATCATGGACAATACACCGGGGAACAGATTCACAATAACTGCTGCGTTCATCAGCGGCTTACGTGCCGGGAAACGCATGCAGGAGGTCGCATAGGCCACCATCAGTACAAAAGCGGTGGAGACCACGCATACCGCACATGCAATGATGAAGGTGTTCTTGAACCAGTTCGGGAACTGTGCCACACTGTCTGCTGAAAAAAGCAGATTCTTATACTGCGCCAGACTCCATTCCTTCGGGAAAAAGGTGCTGGTATTCATGCCGGTATATGCGCTGAAGGAAGTGACCACCAGCCATACGATAGGCACCAGCCAGACAAATGCCAAAAATGCCAGTAACAGGTTATGCAATAATGTTTTAACAAATCTCTTCATTAACGGAACGCCTCCTCTCTGTCACCCTTCAGGAATCTGCTGAAGGCAATGAGGGTAAATACCGCACAAAGGATAAACACGATAATACCGATGGTGGATGCCATCTTATAGTTGTAATAACTCTGTGTCAGGTTGAACAGCCAGGTGATCAGCAGGTCTACTTCCTTCGCCTGGGAGTTCGCCATAGCCTGATTGGTGGTGGTATATACACCCTGGGTCAACAGATAGATTACGTTGAAGTTATTAATATTCTTGACAAAATCCGTTACCAGAGAAGGACCGGTGACAAACAGCATATACGGCATTGTAATATGAATAAGGCTCTGCATTGGAGTAGCACCGTCGATCTTTGCACTCTCCAGCTGGTCAGAAGGAATATTCATCAACACGCCGGTAGCGATCAGCATCTGGTAAGGAACACCGATCCAGATATTGATCAGGATGATCATGACATGTGCCCATCCGGGAGCGGACAAAAACGGAATATAACTGGTACTGATCGCACCGATATCTCTCAGCCACTGGGTAATTCCCGCATTGGCACAGATCGTGTTCATGATGCCGTTGTTCGCGAAAAAGTTACGTACCAGAAGTAAGGAGACGAACTGGGGAACTGCGATCGTTACAATGAACAGAGTTCTCCACAGCTTGGGCAGTTTGGTTCTCTTATTATTGATCAGCAGGGACAACAGAATACCGCCGATGTAAGTGGTAGCGGTTGCAAACAATGCCCATACCAGCGTCCAGATCAAGATCCTACGGAAGGCATAACCGAAGGTAATGGTCATTCCACCGCTGGAGAACAGATTCTTGAAGTTGGTAAATCCCACCCATGTAAACAATGCGGAGGGAGGCATATGTCCCTGATCATAGTTCGTAAACGCAACAGCGATCAGGATCAGCAGAGGAACGATCGTGAAAATAACAACACCCATGACAGGAAGTGCCAGCAGTGTGATATAGAATTTGTCATTCTTGAACTGCTGCAAGTCTTCTACAAACGTATTGATATGTTCTCCTGCCTGTGCTTTTTTCTGAAGCCGGTAAACGGTCACTTCATTCTTAAGCCAGATCACCAGGAATGTGAACCAGACCACAAATGAGATTACGGAGAACAATAGGATCATAAATGAGTTGTCATAATCATTGAACTCATTCTGCATGGTTACAATATTGAAAACCGTCTCCTGCTGAACCGTTCCCAAAGTTCCAAAATCACGTACATACTCTGTGGCAAAGCCAAAGGTGAATACTATGACTGCCACTTCGAGCAGAGTCATTAAAATACCTTTGATAATTTGTTTTCTGCGGATATATCCTGCTCCCATCCAGACCAGGGATAATTTTACGAACAGATCTCCTTTTACGACTGCTTCACCAAACTCCTTGAAGAATCCGCCGATTCCGCTCTTTTTCTTCTTCATTCTCTGCCCTCTCCTTTCTTCATATTAATATAAATTTTTAGTAACTGTTCCGAACAGCTTCCCGCGTTCATCTGACCAGTTACATAACCCGGCAGACAGGAGTCGAACCTGTTTACCGGAAACGTTTCCTGTAAAAAAGGCATCCATCCACTACGTGTCATTGTTCATAGCTTCAGGACGCCTTTCTATTCTCTGTATTCGTTCTGCACCAGAACGTTTTCATCATTCATTTGTAACAGAACCGGAACAGATCATCTTTCCAAACTTATTCAGCGGGTACGGAAACACCTTCTACCAGCTCATCCAGGGCTGCCTGGATACCTGCTTCATCATCAGCCTTCAGCTGACCCTGAGCTACCTTCTCACCAAAAGTCTTGGCAGGATCCCAGTACTTGCCGCCAACGATCTGAACTACACCATAAGCGGACTGCTCAGACAGAGCTGCAATAGCGGTATTGGAAGAAACCTCCTCGGAACCAGCAACGTTGATATTGGAAGGTCCGATCTCTCTCTCTGCGAAACGTACTGCCTGGTTGTCTTCGTTGGTGATCCAGTCAGCCAGCAGAGTTGCCCAACCTGCATTTGCAGAATACTTGTTAACACCTACCAGCTTGAAGCCTGCTACGGAACCCTGCTGAATCTGCTTGTCACCACAGGTATAGGTAGGAAGCTTGGTAGCTGCGTAGCCATCACCGAAAGCGGTCTGAGCTGCAGCTGCATCCCAGGTACCGGAAATTACTGCACACAGGTCGCCGGAAGCAATCTGGTTGGAAATATCACCATCAGCGATCGGAAGGAATGCGCTGTTGCCGGCAATACCCAGCATAGACTGTACTACCTGTACACCGGTAACGCCATCAGCGCTGGTGCCGTTCCAGTCCATAGCAGTGCTGCCGTCATCATTCAGTGCAGTAGTGAAGCCTGCACCATAGAAGAAAGAAGCGTTATACCAACCGGAAGCAAGAGTCATACCAACCTTCTTGCCAGCCTTCTCAGCTGCTGCAAGTAAGGTATCCCAGGTCTGTGCATCTTCGGGAGTTACTAACTCGGAATTGTAATATAAGAAGTAACCGTTATCAGCACTCATAGGGAATGCATACAGTGTGCCGTCCTTGGTTGCTGCTTCTACAGAACCGGAAGCATTTGCGCTCTTAACATCAGCTACGCTCTTGCCTGCGTAAGCTTCCAGAGCTGCATCCATCTCATCAACAGACTGCAGGGCACCTGCATTTACCAGGTCAAACAGCTGATCAGATGCGAAAGAATACACATCAGCAGCAGCCTCGATGTCGGCTAAAACTGTATCCTTAGCTGTGGACTCAGACTCGGTACCAAGCTGGATATCGAAGTTTGCATAATCTGCATAGTGCTCCTTGAAGGAATCGATCATGCCCTGTAACATGGTCTGATCTTCCTCAGCACCCCAGATTCTCAGGGAAACGTCCTGCTTCTCAGCGGGAGCGGTCTGTGCAGCCTCGGTAGAAGCTGCGGTAGTAGCAGCGGCATCTGTGCTGGTGCTGGTGTTGGAAGCATCAGAGTTTCCACAAGCTACCAGAGAGAATGCCATAGTCAGTGACATTGCTAAAGCGACTAACTTTTTCATTTTGTTATCCTCCTGTTTTGTTTTGCAAGTTTGTGCGTATTGCGCAACCGCTTGTCTACGATAATAGTTTAGCAACATTTCCTTATGTTGTCAATTTATAATAATGACTGATATTGCAGTCAAAAATTGTGCATTTTGCACAACTGCCTTTTGAAACCCTTGATTTTACTGGATTTTTAGCGCATCCTATTTTTTGAAAAAAATGCTTTTTTTATGATTTTTTTGAGCAAAATATAGGAAAACGTTTTTCCAAATTATGATTTTCACACTCTCATTTAGCCTTTTGTAGACTCCTTCAGGATGATCTCATAGTCCAAAAGTGTTTTGTCCGGTACTGTTTTGCCATGGATCATATCCAACAGCACCTGGCAGGATCTTCTGCCCAGCTCTGTGATATTGAATTTCAAAGATGTGATCGTAACAGGATAATTTTCCAGAATGCGGCTGTAATGGCAGGATGCCACCTTCATCTGGTCCGGGATTCTCACGCCCATGCGGGCAAGCTTTCTGACCACTTCATCACAGATGTAGTCATCCTGGCACAGAATGCACTCCACGCCGCTGTTTTTCAGCTCTTCCACCGCTTTTTCCACCATTGCCCTGCTGCTTAGATCCGTGTAGACCAGGTCCTGGTTCAGCTTCCGTTTTCCCTTGCGGTAGGCTTCCTCATATCCCTGATACCTGCAGCGGTTTACCATCTGGTCCATATTGCTTCCCAGATAGGCAATGTTCTGGATTCCCTTAGCAAACAGCACTGTCACAAGTTCCTTACAGGCTCCCACATTATCATGGTCTACCTGTACCACATCATCATCCGGAAATTTTCCTACTGCCACAAAGGGAATCTGCTTTTGTTTCAGGAATTTCACATATTTGTCGTTCTCGTAAATCCTGGTAAGGATCATTCCGTCCACTTTACGGTTTTTGATCAGACGCTCCAGTGGTTTGGTATCGTTTCCGTTCGTGGTTATCACAATAATGTCATAATCATTAGCCTGTGCCACCTCTTCCACTCCATACATACAGGTATGGAAGAAAGGCATATCCACCAAAGTATTCACTTCCGGAAGGATGATTGCGATATTATTGGTCCGAGACTGTGCCAGGCTCTGTGCCGCCGCATTTGGATAAAAGCCATGTTCTTCGATATAATCAAGGATCCGGTCCCTCGTAGCCGCGCCGATACGTCCTTTCCCTGAGATAGCCCTGGATACGGTGCTGGCAGATACCCCCAGTTCTCTCGCCACATCATGGATCGTCATCGTCTTGTCGTTGCCGGAATTATTGTTCATCTCATTCACCCCATTCTCTGCGCAATTTATCTTTTTCACTTCTTCGAGATACAGATCATAAAGCGCAAGCGATTGTTCATACTCATAGTATCATTTTCATGAAAGGCATTCAATGCGCCTTTTTACACAAATTGACCATTCATTTCTATACAATAGTAACAAAACAGTGGGATTCTTGATGTTATTTCATCTGTTTTTCTTCCTTCCGGTTCCGGAACTGTTTCCAATGAGCAACTAATATCGTTCCTTCTGTTGTTCCTGTCTGCGGCAGACTGTCTGCCACGCACAGCCTGCCATACCCAACCCGGTCGTTGGGATATTCCATCTCTCCCCTTAAGGGTCTGGCACCTTTTCTAAGATATGCCTTGATTTTTTCTCCGTAGAGGAAGGGATCATTTCCCCGCACAATCCCCCATTCCATCAGAAGCGCCGCCGCACCGCTGACAATAGGTGTTGCGAAAGAGGTTCCGGTGGTGGGAGTAAACGTGCCGTATACATCCGGAGCCTGAATGTTTACACCCGGAGCCACAAGATCCGGTTTGGTCAGTCCTGCTGCCGCCACGCCGATGGTACGGGTGCTGTCGGCATAGCCCCTGCCGGAGAAATCCGCATAGGTATCATAGACCGGATCGTAAGCCCCTACTGTGATCACCTTCGCTGCTGTGGAGGGAACCGTCAGCGTTACCTGTGGAGTGGAACGGTAAAAACCTGTGCTGTCTCCCCTTCCGTTCCCTGCCGGGAGATACAGATAATATTGTCCTGTTACGGTCATTACCGGCTCCAGCCGAATCGTCCAGATCCCTGCATTGATATAACTGCCCGTCACTGGAATCATCTCCAGATAGATCTCCTGTGCCACCGCATAAGGCAGCGGCTCTCCCAAATAGACCAGGATCCTTGTCTGCTCCAGCTTAAGCGTATATTTCCCGCCCTGAATATTCGTGGTTAGTTCTGCCTCCTCACCTCCCGGAGATTGCAGCCTTATCCGAAACACATCGCTGTAATTTTTCCACAGCTGGATATTCAGGCTTCTTTCGTAATTTCCCACAGCCAGTTCCACACGACTGTCCCTTGTTATATTCCCGGCGAAATGTCCTCTTGCCGCCCCTTCATTACCACTGCCCACACAGATCACGGTTTTGCCGATCTCGGAAGCATTGTCTAAAAAACGCTCCAGCAGAGAGCTTCCGTCATGAGATCCATAGCTGTTGCCAAAGCTTAGATTGATGACAAGTGGCATATTTAACTGCCTGGCTTTCCACAGCGCATAAGTAACGCCTCTCATAATCTCCGTGGTCCGGGGAAAACCTTCCTCCCTGGGAAGTCCCAGTTTCACGATAATCAGTTCCGCCTCGGGTGCTGCCCCGGTATAGAGACCATCCGCACTTCTCCCGGCGGCAATCCCTGCCACAGCGGTTCCATGTCCGGACAGGTCTCTGCTGGGAATCCGGCGGTAACGATCCAATGCAGGCATCTGTAATGCCGCATTTATTTCCTCAGCGGTATATTCCGTCCCGATGGAAAATCCATCCGGCATTTTCCCGTATCTTACATCGCCCGTTTTCTTCGACACTGTCTGATCCCATAGATACCGTATCCTCGTACTGCCATCTGCCTTCCGGAACACCTCCAGATCCCAGGTGATCCCGGAATCCAGTACAGCTAAAAGAACGCCCCTTCCATTCAGAAAAGGCGTTCTCATAGTGACCGGTGGAAAGCAGGAAGTCCCCGCAGGAAACGTCTGTCCATAATAAAACCGCTTGGGTTTTTCCACATACTCGATCTCCGGGGTATCCGATACCATATCCACCAGTGCCTCCGGCACCGTAAGGATCGCATATCCGGCGATCAGTTCCTCCACCACAATATTCTGTTCCCGCAGTCTGTCCAGACTGCCATGATATTTTACGATCAGCTCCCATCTGCGGCTCTCTGCGCTGTAGCCGACATTCAGACTCTCCGTCTGTTCCCGTTCTTCCTCCGGGGTCTCTAATGCAAGGTTCAGGATATTCTCCAGCTTCTGGTCCATCAGATTTTCCGTCCTTGGTCCTGTATTTCCTACATGGTATGCAGGCGATGCAAAACTATTCACGAAAGCTTGGAGTAACCTTCCACTCTCCTACGCTTCCTTCGGGATCTGTCCATCCACATGCAGGATATGGTTGATCAGCCAGTCTGTCAGGTAATTCAGAATATCCATGATCTGCTCATCCTGTTCCTCCTGATCTCCTTCATCCTTCTCATGCTGATCTATAAACTCATCCAGTTTGTTGATAAATTCCTGATGTTGAATCTTCTGGGTAAAAATCTTTTTGTACTGGATGGATTCCATGTACGCTTCTTCATCTGAAAAATGTTTTACGGTGTAATCGCGCAGTTTTTCCAAAATTGCATCGATCCGGTCGTACTTATCCGGTGTAAACTCCTCCTGTAGCAGCTCGTAAGCCTCATTGGCATAATCAAACAGCTGCTTATGCTCCTGATCGATCATATCAATTCCGATATAGTATTCCGGTTTCATTTCAAACATAACTTCAACCTTCTTTCGTATCTTTTTCGGATCCTTTTTGGATCATTTCTTGATTCTTTCTTTGAATCTTTTTTTCATTCTAAATATGCACTTTTCGACCAAAGATTTCAATGCTTTTTATACTTTTTTTATGATTTCCCGGGATAATGAATCATTCGCCCCAGAATTCCTTCAATGCCCGCACTGCATATTCTGTATCCATCATTCCCGCTGTCTCCACCGCGGAATGCATGGCTAACTGCGGCAGTCCGATGTCCACGCTGGACACCGATACATGGGCTGTGGAAATATTACCCAGGGTGGAACCTCCCGCGATATCCGAACGGTTGGCATAGGTCTGGTAAGGCACCTTTGCCCGTTCACAGTAATCCTTCATTTTTGCGGCAGAGATGCCGTCGGTGGTGTATTTCTGGCTTCCGTGGAATTTGATGACAATTCCACCGTTTAAGTACGGACGATTCGTGGGATCTGCCTTCTCCGGATGGTTGGGGTGTACCGCATGGGCATTGTCCGCAGAGATCAGGAAGCTGTCTGTGATCCAGCGCAGATACATGCTGCGATCCGCGCCTAGGCCCTCCGTAATTCTGTCTAACACATCCGCAAGGAACGTGGAATCCGCACCCTGTCTGGTACCGCTTCCCACCTCTTCATTATCAAATACTGCACAAATATTGATATATTCTGCTGGTGTACTCTCCGTAAAGGCTTTGGTCAGAGCAAATGCACTCTGCAGATCATCCAGTCTCGGAGACAGGACAAATTCACCCTCTGCTCCTAAGAATCTTCCTTCCTGCCTGGTATACAGGAACAGGTCTTCCCCGAGAATTGCTTCCACATCCACGCCGGAAGCCTCTGCTATAAGTCCAAGCAGCGTAGGCTTCTCCTGCGATCCGTCTGCAGTCTCAGGTTCCCCTGCGGCATCGGTATCAAATGCTGCATCCGCAAACAACGGGAGCATATCTATCTGTGGATTGTACTCCACGCCTTTGTTCATCTCCCGGTTCATATGGATCGCCACATTTGGGATCACGCAGAGATCCCGGTCAATATTGACCAGTCTGCTCTGGATATCATCCGTTCCACGCACCGCCAGTCTGCCTGCTACGGAGAGCGGTCTGTCCAGCCAGGTGGAAAGGATCATGCCGCCGTATTTCTCGGTATTCAGGCGCATATAGTGATCTTCTACCGTAAGCTCCGGTTTTTCCTTCACCTTAAAACAGGGGGAATCGCTATGTGCCGCTGCCATATGGAACCCTTTCACAGTTCCCGCAGGAACAGCAAAAGCGATCACGGAAGAATCATTGCGCTCCGTGTAATATTTTCCACCCTTTTTAAGCTTCCATTCCTCGTTTTCCCGCAACCTGACATATCCTGCCTCTTCCAGCATCGCTCCGATATTCGCCACCGCGTGAAAACAGGTGGGGCTTTTTTCTATAAAATCCAGCATTTCTTTCGCTGTCTTCTGAAAATCATTCATGATAATCTCCATTCCGCAGACGATTCCTTCCGCTGCCCGCTACAGGCAGACGCCTTTCCCTAGCGTTCCGCACGCATGGGATTATTGAGGAAATCCTCATAAGTCAGTCGGATACCGTCTTCCAGTTCCGTCGTATAATGGTAGCCCAGGCTCTCTAACTTGCTGACATCCAACAGCTTTCTGGGAGTTCCGTCCGGCTTGCTGGGATCCCATTTGATCTCTCCGGTATAGCCTACGACCTTTGCCACCAGCTCTGTCAGTTCCCGGATGGTCAGTTCTTTGCCGGTGCCCAGATTCACGGTCTCATTGCCGCTGTAAGTATTCATCAGATAAACGCAGGCATCCGCAAGGTCATCCACATAGAGGAACTCTCGCAGGGGTGTTCCGGTACCCCAGCAGACCACTTCCTTCGCGCCGGATTCCTTTGCTTCATGGAAACGGCGGATCAGTGCCGGAAGCACATGGCTATGAGTCGGATGGTAGTTGTCGTTCGGTCCATACAGGTTCGTAGGCATAACGCTGATATAGTCGGTTCCGTACTGTCTGTTCAAGAACTCACAGTATTTCAATCCGGAAATCTTAGCCAGTGCATAAGCTTCGTTGGTTTTCTCCAGTTCAGAAGTCAGCAGGCAGCTCTCCTTCATAGGCTGCGGTGCCATACGGGGATAAATGCAGCTACTGCCCAGAAACATCAGCTTTTTACAGCCGTTCTGCCATGCGGCATGGATCACATTCATCTCCAGGATCATGTTTTCATACATGAAATCCGCCAATGCTTCGCTGTTTGCCATGATGCCGCCTACTTTTGCTGCTGCCAGGAATACATAATCCGGCTTTTCCTTTGCGAAAAAATCCTCTACCGCATCCTGTCTGCACAGATCCAGTTCCTTATGGGTGCGGGTTATGATGTTCTTATATCCGTTTCTCTCCAGTGCTCTGCAGATGGCACTTCCTACCATGCCTCTGTGTCCCGCTACGTATATTTTAGCGTCTTTTTCCATAATATTCAATCCGCTTCCTTTCATTAGATTTCTTTCATCAGCGCTGCTTCCGTTTTGGCTAACTTCAGGTCATGCTCCGCCATCAGACGGCACAGTTCCTCATAGCTTGTCTTCTGGGGATTCCATCCCAGCACCGTACGTGCCTTCTGCGGATCTCCCCACAGATCTACCACATCAGTAGGACGATAGAACGCCTCGCTGACTTCTACCACGACCTTACCGTCCGCCTTGTTGATTCCTTTTTCATGAATACCGCTGCCCTGCCATTCCAGTTCGATTCCGGCATAATGGAATGCCAGTGTGGTGAACTCTCTTACCGTGTGCTGCACTCCCGTGGCAATGACGAAATCCTCCGGCTTGTCATGCTGCAGCATCAGCCACATGCATTCCACGTAATCCTTCGCATACCCCCAGTCTCTCTTGGAGTCCAGATTCCCCAGATACAGCTTGTCCTGAATACCACAGGCGATCCTGCCGGCTGCCAGTGTGATCTTACGGGTCACAAAGTTCTCTCCGCGGCGCTCAGATTCATGGTTAAACAGGATTCCGTTTACTGCGAACATATTGTATGCATCCCGGTATTCCTTCACGATCCAGAAGCCATACTGTTTTGCCACTGCATAGGGACTGTATGGATGGAACGGTGTATTCTCGTTCTGCGGCACCTCTTCCACTCTTCCGTACAGTTCGGAAGTGGATGCCTGATAGATGCGGCAGGTCTCGGTCAGTCCTACGATACGTACTGCCTCTAAGATACGCAGCACGCCCAGTGCATCCACATCACCCGCATATTCCGGTGCTTCGAAGCTCACCTGCACATGGCTCTGTGCTCCCAGATTATAGATCTCATCCGGACGTACTTCTCCGATGATCCGCACCAGGCTGGAAGAATCCGACAGGTCCCCTCCGTGAAGAACAATTTTATTCTCCCGGATCAGATGATCGATACGTCCTGTATTGCTGATGGAGGATCTGCGGATCAGTCCGTGTACCTCATATCCTTTTTCCAAAAGGAACTCTGCCAGATAGGAGCCGTCCTGTCCGGTAATTCCTGTAATTAACGCTTTTTTCATTCTCTGTCCTTTCTCACACCTTTTTACGGCTGATATACAATGCCGTGTGCGCAGGCGTCCGCCTTATTCTGTCCGCAGAACACGCCTGCGATTGCCAGTCCAAAAGGAATGGAAGTTCCCATGCCTCTGGAAGTGATCACATTGCCGTCTACTTCTACCGGTCCCGCAGTCACTGCCGCACCTTCCAGATGGTCTTCGAAGCAGGGATAGGAGCAGGCTCTCTTCCCCTGTAAGATACCTCTGTGCCCGAAAATACTGGGCGCCGCACAGATTGCCGCGATGTATTTTCCCGTTTTGTAAAAAGCATCGACCTGCTGCATCAGTACTTCGCATGCCTCCAGATTCTTCGTACCCTGTCCGCCGCCGGGAAGCACCAGACAATCATATTCGTCAAAATCCACCTGAGACAGTGTCATGTCCGCCGTCACCGGGATCTTATGGGAGCCCATCACTTGTCTGTCCTCAGTAATGGACACCATATCGATGGTCAGCCCGCATCTGCGGCAGATGTCCACCACCGTCAGGCCTTCTATTTCTTCAAAACCGTCTGCTAGAAAAATTGCTATCTTACTCATGGTTTTACCTCACTTTCCGTTTCGTTTCCTGCCTCGTCTGCAAGTCACATTCTTTGACTTCGCACAGTTATGATTAGTATACACAATTTGAGATCGTAATTCAATTCCCACAGTCAGATATTTGCGTAAAAGGGGCAAACTGTTACAAATGCATTGTATTTTCGGGAAGTATCATGCTATACTAAAGAAGGCAGTATTTTTAAGTCCCAACTACAGAAACGAGGCATTTGCATCATGGAAATCGAGCGAAAATTTACCCTGAAATCCCTACCTGACAATCTGGAAAGTTATCCCTCTCATCACATTGAGCAGGTCTATCTGAATTATAACCCCGTCATCCGCGCCAGAAAACAGGATGACGAGTATTATCTGACCTACAAAGGCAGCGGCATGATGGCAAGAGATGAGAGCAATCTTCCGCTGAACGAAGAATCTTATTATCACCTGAGGGAAAAAGCCGACGGCACCGTGATCTCCAAGAGGCGCTACTTGATCCCGCTAGAGCATCCCGGATTCAAGGAAGGCTTCCCCACACCGCCTGCGGACTATTCCCTGACTATCGAGCTGGATGTTTTTGACGCCCCCTTCGCTCCTCTGATCATGGCAGAGGTCGAATTCGGCAGCAAGGAAGCTGCGGAAGCATTCGTTCCTCCCGCATGGTTCGATAAGGATGTGACCTACTGCAAGGAATACCACAATTCCTATCTGGCGCTGGAACTGCATCATGCACCGGAAGCATAATGTTTTTCTAAATTAAAACAGCAGGGAGTCCACATTCATGGATCCCTGCTGTTTTACTGTATATCTTCCAGTCGAAAACCTTCCAATTCGTTATTCAAAAATTGTGATACAAACGTAAGGGCTGCTCCCTCTGCCATCGGATTCACAGAGTCCACATCTACACAAATTTTCTGTGTTTCTTCTGCAAGAACCGGATAAGCATTTACCTTATCTTTCAATTCCTGCAGCCGTGGCTCCAGGTAGGAGGCAAGTTCTCCTCCTATAATGATATCCGCATCATAGCTCAGAAAAATATTTCCCACCGCCTGTGCAAAATGTGTCAGGTACTCATCCCATCGTTTCATGCTTTCCGGGTCTTTTGCATCCAGTTTTTCAAAAAATGTCTGTAGCTTATCTTCTTCATTTCCAATCAGATTGTAAAGCGAACAATACGCTGACCAACAGCCTCTTCCTCCGCAAAAACATTCTTTTCCGTTTGGATCCAGTACAATATGTCCAAATGCTCCCGATTTTCCCGAAAGACCACTGTATATCTTATTGTTCAATATTACTGATCCTGCTACACCATTATTAGTAACAATAATATAAACTGCATCCTGCAGATTATCCGCTCTCCATACTGCTCCAAATCCGGCAGCATTGGCACCATACTCTATATGGATAGGAAAATCTATATTTTTCTGCACAATATCCAATGCCAGGTTTTTGCGTCCCAAAACAGTTGCCCGGTAAACCATCTTCCCCGAAGGTGAAATTTCTCCGGGAAAAGCGATCCCCACACCCAGAATATTTTTTACATCTTTATTGATTTCCATCGTCTCATGAATTAACTCATTGATCTGTTTCCAATAGGTATCATTGTTTTCAAAGAGAATATGATATACTTTTCTGGCAGTCACACGCCCATGAAGGTCAATCACACAGATGTCTGCATGATGCTTACGTATTTCCACACCAACTGCATGATATGCATCGTAACAAAATTCTATCAAATGTGGCTTGCGTCCCCCGGAAGAAGGCATTTCTTTTCCTTCGCGAACAAGTCCGGCTCCCATAAACAGTTGAACTGCCTGCGTAACTGTAGGTCCACTGAGATGCAGCCTGTTTTTTATGTCCATTTGTGTCAGGTTCTCTTCATGAAATAAAAGTTGTAATACCCGGATCCGATTTGCCGTTCTGACATCAATATTACTCACAATTATCTGATTATCCTGTTTAATATCCATAGTTCCCCCTTTGCTCGCAGACAGTGTCCTCATAAATAATAGTGTAACATATTTTTTTCTTTTGCAAAACGCTTTTTTCAAAGTCAGGTCATCAAAATTAAAAATATTTTGATGACCTGATCTTTTTATCTGTACACCACTGTATAGTTGCGACAGATACCTTTTTTAATTTCCCTGCTTCGATTGCAAAAATACAAAATGTAATCAGCCAACACCATAAATTCATTCAGACAGTAAAAATAAATTGCGTTATCAACAGATACTAATAATTTATTCAGTATGCCAAACACATAAGCAAGTACAATAAAGCTCATAAACAGAAGATTCTTTCCTTTAGTGGACTTACTCTTCCAACTGTTATATAAATTGATGGGCCATGCCAAGCCAAAACATACAATCATTAATACTTCTAAAATTGACATCTTTGCCCCCTATAATTTTGTATCCCACAATCCCGCAAACGGATCCACAGGAGAAATCCCTTTAAATTCACTTCGTCCCATCAGCTTTTCCACCATAGCATATACAGTTGTTGCATTGCAGGTATATGCATTGATATAAGTCCTTACCATCGGTACATCCACCAGGTGATAGGGATTGGAAAAGGACAAAAACAAGGAAGGAAGATCACATACATATTTGGGAGAGCTCTCACCCAAAAAGTCATCCCATGTAATTCTTATGGTGGTCTGGTTGCTTCCTACCTTCATATTCGCAAAATAAATTACCAGATCGGTTTCTTTCTTATAATCTTCCAATGAAAAATCCACATCCGGATATTTACCGTCTTTAAAATAGCTTACTTCAAAGCCTTCTTTCTCCAGCAATTCTTTGAACAGCTCCACTTCCTCCAAAATTCCACTTTCCGGCAGTCTTTCATTTGTAATCTGAATCAATTTAATTTTAGGAGTTTTCCTTGGTGTCAAAGGCAGCAGATTCTCTTTATTTTTGACCAGTGTAATGCTTTGGTCAGCGATTCGTTCTGCCGCTGCCTGATGTTCTCTGCTCTGCAGGCAGGCCAGTGCCTCTCTGCCCGGAACAGGATTACCCTGGTGTAGTCCTATACTCGCCTTTAGTGCCAATATTCTGGTTACCGCTTCATCCAGGCGCTTATGGCTCAACAGACCTTTTTTCAAACCATCCAGCATATATCCGACATCTTCTTTTTGATTAATTGTGAACAAGAACATGTCCGCGCCGCGCTCAATGCATGCCGGAACCGCAAGATGTCGTGGCATACTACAGGTAAATCCGACCATTTGTGTGGCATCCGTTACAATCAGACCGTTAAATCCCATTTTTTCCCGCAATACGCCTTGCATAAGTTCACTGCTCAGTGATGCTGGCATGATTTCTTCATCGCGGATTTCCGGACGGATTCTTCTGCACAATTCCGGCTGTCTGATATGAGAACACATCACCGTCGGTGCACCGTAATCAATGAGTTCCTGATACAGATGTCCGTAAGTCGCATCCCACTCTTCCACGGACAGACTATTAACGCTGCTCATCAGATGCTGATCTCTGTAATCCACACCATCCCCCGGGAAGTGTTTAATTGTTGAGATAAATTTTCTCTCACGGCACGCGTCTATGTATGCCTTTGCCATTCTCAGAATTCTCTCCGGATCGCTTCCATAGGTACGTACATTTGTAATAGGGTTCTCCGGATTTCTGTCGATATCGATGATCGGTTCAAAAGTCCAGTTGACTCCGCATGCGCCGCCTTCCTCACATGCTACCGCCGCAAGGTCATATGCTGCCTGTGCGTCATCCGTTGCTGCACATCCCATGGGACTTGCCACATAGGTACCATTCGTCAGTCCACCGTTACCGCCGGAACCTCCTCTTTCCAGATTGCAGGAAATCAAAAGAGGAATTTTAGCTTTTTTCTGCAGTCTTTCTGAAAAATCATGCATTTTTTCTCCCGGAAACGGTCGATACATCACGCCGCCCGGTTCAATGACCTCAAACAGGTCCTCCGGTTCCCGTCCGGGTCTGTCCCACAAGATTTCACAGAAAAGCTGACCTACTTTTTCCTCATCCGACATGCCTTCCAATGTTTTTTTTACCCACTGACAAGCTTCCTCGTCCAGGAAAAAAGGCTTTTTCTTCAAATCTATCATTTCACTTACTCCTTTTTTCTCATACGGTCAAATACACGCTCTGTGTATACATCCAGAATTACTGCTACCAGTATGATTACTCCTTTAGATACCATCTGCCAGTAGCTGGATACCTTTAACAGATTTAATCCATTACTGATCAGACCGATTACCAGACATCCGAATAATGTTCCGCCTACCGTTCCCGAGCCACCTCCCATAGGAGTGCCTCCGATAACTACCGCTGCAATAATATCCATTACAGTGTCTCCGCCCAAAGTTGTCTGCGCTGATGCAACACGTCCGCAGGATACCATAGCCATGATTGCGATAGTAAATCCAAGTAACGCCGAAACGTATACTCTGGTTCGTTCTACATTGATACCCGATACTCTGGCTGCATCAGGATTTCCTCCTACCGCAATTACATTTCTTCCAAACTGTGTCCTGCTAAAAATAATATGACCTGCTATGATGAATACCAGCATCAGCAATACGGAAAAAGGAATCGGTCCGACATATCCCTGACCCATGAAAAGAATCCCTTCGTTCAATCCACTGATGGGCGAACCGTTTGACAAAAGCATCAATACGCCACGAAAAATCTGCTGCATAGCCAAAGTTACCAAAAATGGCGGTAATCCGAATTTATTTTCGATAACGGCATTTGTAGATGAACAGCACACTGCAATCACAACACAGATGAGCAGCAATAACGGAAACGGCATACCTGTCTGGCTTAACAGACCTCCGATAATTCCAATCATGCACATCATATAACCGGCAGACAAGTCAACACTGTCCGATGCTAACAGGAACGTATATCCCACACCTATAATTCCATTTGCCGCAATCTGTCTGATCAGACTCATTAAATTTCCCTTTGTCAGGAATGTATCTGTTGATAAAGTCAACAGAATGAAAAAAATCATTACCAGCAAAAATGCACGGTTTTGTAAAAAGAAGATTAATAAATTATATTTACCGAATTTTTTGTGATTTTTCTTTTGCATTTCTAGCCCTCCACTTTCTGCGGCTGTACCAGACCAAACATTTCACTCATGATCTGTTCCGCAGTTGCATCGCCTCTATTATGAGCAGCAACAATATGCCCCTCTCTTACTACCATGACTCTATCACTCATTCCCATTACTTCAGGTAAATCACTGGAAATCAGAATGATAGCCATTCCCTGCGCTGCAAGCATATTACAATATTCATAAATTTCACTTTTGGCTCCTACATCCACGCCTCTTGTCGGTTCATCCAGAATTAATATCTTCGGTTTCGTAAGCAGCGCCCTGCCTAACATTACCTTCTGCTGGTTTCCACCTGACAGCGACCAGATAGGTGCCTTGGCTCCTGCTGTTTTCACATGGAGTTTTTTAATCATGTCTTCGGTATCCGTATCTTCTTTTCGAAAACTGATAATTCCCGCCTTGCATATCTTATAGAAGTAAGACAATGTCATGTTCAATTGGACATTCATTTTCTTAATAACGCCCTGTCTCAATCGATCTTCTGTCACCATTGCAATGCCGTGGTTCAATCCCTGTCGCGGAGTTTTATTTACAACTTTTTCGCCGTCTACCAGGATTTCACCATTATCCGCAGGTGCAATGCCGTAGATTCCCTGCATAATTTCTGTTCTTCCGGCTCCTACAAGTCCGGCAAATCCAAGTACCTCTCCGGCTCTCACTTCAAAATTGACATTTTCAAATATATTTTTTTTGCTAAGATTTTTTACTTCCAGAAGGATCTTTCCAGGATTCTGTTCCCTCTTCGGATATAAATTTTCTACCTTTCTCCCTGCGATTCCGTCAATCAGATCATCCATCGTCATTTCTTTCACCTGATGCAGACCGACCATATGACCGTCACGGAAAATTGTCACTCTATCCGCAAGATCAAATACTTCTTCCAATTTATGACTGATAAATAATACCGAGACCCCTTCTTGTGTAAGTCTTCGGATAATTTTATACAGCACTTTGACTTCCTTGTCTGACAAAGCACTGGTAGGTTCATCCATTATAACGATCTGGGAACCATAGGAAATAGCTCTCGCTATTTCTACCATCTGCATCTGTGCAGTACTCAGATTTTTAACACTTTCCTTTGGATTCAGATCAATCCCATAATCATCAAACAACTTCTGTGTACGTTCTTCACACAGTTGTGGCATATAAATGCCACAACGTGAGAATTGATTACAACGTCCTATCCATACATTATCTGCCACAGTCATGCTGGGCACCAGGCACAATTCCTGATGAATCATAGAGATTCCCTTCTGAAGTGCATCACTGGGATTTTTAGGTTCATATGTTTTCCCATTTAACAGCATAGTTCCTTCATCGGGTGTAAAACTCCCCAGCAATATGTTCATCATAGTTGACTTTCCAGCTCCGTTTTCTCCTGCCAGAGCCAACACTTCACCTTTTTCCAGGTCAAAATTGACACGTGTCAATGCATGCGTCGAATAAAAACTTTTACTGACATCCTTCACTTCCAGTACTTTCATCCCATACGCCTCCCGAATAAAATAATTACTATTCTGCCGGGGTCATTCCATTTGCCAGCATTACCTCTTCATAAGTGTCAGGAGTCACAATCTGATAATATCCTTCTACCTGGTTCTTCTTATCTACTTCTTTTCCTTCGATTGCTGATTCCACATAGTCTGCACTGGATACAGCAAGCTGTCTCATTGCCATCAATACGGTTGCATCCAGTTCGCCGGATTTAAGATAAGACTGACCTGTTGTTGAACAGTCAATGGAGACAATAATGTAATCATCGGTTGATGCTCCCTTTGCTTTAATCGCATTGATGATACCTGCTGCCTGTTCATCAGACTGTGTCACAAAACAATTGATTTCCGGATAAGTTGTCAGCATATCTGTTGTAATATCATATGCTTTCTGTGTATCAAATTCTGCATACTGGCTTGCTACCAGATGTACTCTGTCCGCGTATTCACCCTTCAGGCAATTTTCTTCAAATCCTTCATATCTCTGTTCAACAGAAGAAGAACCGGACTGTCCGTACAAAAATGCAATCTGCAGTTCCAAAGCATCATCTTCTTTTAACAGATTATTCAGATATTCTGCCTGTACTTTTCCTGCTTCATGATGATCGCCTGCTACATATGTATAATAACTGTCTTCACCGGCGTTGATTGCTCGTCCTGCAATAATTACGGGCACTCCTGCGGCTCCCAATTCTTCAATCGCTGCTGCTGAGCCTTCGGTGTCACAGCCCATAATCACCACAGCATCACAGCCCATATTCATCAAAGATTCCATATTATTTAATTCTGTGGATACATCACCGTTTGCATTCTGCAAAACCGGAGTCCATCCTCTCTCCAGGGCAACATTTTCAAAATAATCTGCCATCTGCTTCATTGTAGAATCCATAGAGTTTAAAGAATAACCTACCAGATATCCTTCTGCGTTTGTTTCCTTTTCCTCTCCGGATACAGAATTTTCCTGATTCTGCGTACTTTCTGATACATTTCCGGAATTTCCGTTTCCACAGGCAACTAACCCCATTGTCATAGCCCCAACAACCACAACTGCCATTACCTTCTTTAAAAAATCCTTTTTCATTTCTTTTCTCCTTTCGTGAGTACCTTCTCTGCAAATATACTTTTGTTAAACTTATTTGCAAAAGTAAGTATATATCTTTTCTTTTATATTGTCAATACACTTTTGCAAAACATTTTTATTTAAGTCTTTATAATTATTAAAATCTTGGGAATATTTTTTGAATTTCTCTGCTGCTGCAGACACATCTGCTTCTTCAAATATTGCTGATGATGTCTTTCTGTTTTTATCCATTTCCGCAATTGCCATAATGACATAGCGGTCCTTCTCACTCCATTGTTTTAATAATTTACTGTTATACCATGATGCCAGTTTCTCGGTTTTTTCCTCATCGGAAACCGCATCTGCCATTAGTATTTCTTTTACCAACAGAAACTGATACAGTTTTTCCGTCATTGGAATCCTGTCTGTCATGTACGCCATCAGCATTTTTTCATCTGCTGTTTTCTGTTCTTCCCCATAAGGAAACATTTTCTGAAAATACTTTTTCCGGTTTGCTTCCTTATCGTCTTTGGATTCAAACTGAAACCATTGCCCTATCCCTGCCATACCATAACCTCCTGTTTATTTTACGATGTTTTTCAAATCGCCAAATGTGTTTAAAGCCCAGGTAACATTTTTGTCTTTTGCGGCATCTCCCAGTCCTGCGCTGTCAAATCCTCCCGCTGAAGCTGCACTTATTCCGGCACATGCATCCTCCACCACCAGACATTCCGACACTGCAAGACCTATTTTCCCGGCAGCTTTTAAAAACACTTCTGGATCCGGTTTGGAATGTGTAATTTCATTTCCATCACACACTGCATCGAAATAATTGCCCAGACCTATCTTATCCAATATTTTTCTTGTGTTTTTACTGGATGATCCAATTGCCAGAAGACATCCTCTGTTTCGCAGTTGTTCCAACGTTGATCGAACATCCTCTTCCAAATCTCCGGGAGACATCCGGTCTAATAATTTTATATAAATAGCATTCTTTTTTTCTGCCATTTTCTTTTTTTCTTCCGGAGAAAAAACTTTTCCTGCATGCTCCAGTATAATTTCCAGGCTTTCCTCTCTGGATACTCCACGCAATCTATTGCTGACAGCAGGATCAAAATATATTCCAGACTCTTCTGCCATTTCTCTCCATGCCCGTTCATGATATTGATCCGTACAGCATATCACACCATCCAGGTCGAAAATAATTCCTTTATATTTTTTCATTGTTATATCCATTCCTTTCTTTTACATTATTCTATTCCATCTAAATCTAAGAATACCATATCGCAATATCTTTTGCAATTTACTTTTGTTAATATATTTTACTTAAGTGTGTAAATAAAAACTCCCGGTATCTCTACCAGAAGTTTTTTAATCAAGGGCTACAGCCTTGCATATAATTTTGCCATTTTATAGATCTTCTTCGCCAGCTTCGGATCCAGTGCATCCTTATCCATGCGCCATTTCCAGTTGCATCCTAACGTGGAGGGAATATTGATTCTGGCACTGCCGTCCAGCTCCAGATAATCCTGCATAGGAATGATTGCGGTATCCGCACAGCTGGACAATGCCGCCCGGACGATCTCGAAGCAGAGCTTTTTATCATTCTTATGTCCGAGATACTTTTTCGCAAACTTCCGATCCTTCTCCGGCATGTTCTGCAGAAATCCTACCGTAGTATCGTTGTCATGGGTTCCGGTATAGACTACACAGTTTTTATCATAGTTATGGGGCAGATATTCACTGTCATTCCCCGCATCAAAAGCAAACTGCAGGATCTTCATTCCCGGGTAGCCTGTTTTCTTCACCAGGCGGATCACGCTGGGTGTCAGGAATCCGAGATCTTCTGCGATGACCTTCTTTTTGCCCAGTTTCTTCTTCATCACAGCAAACAGTTCATAGCCCGGTCCCTTCTCCCAGTGACCGTTCTGTGCCGTAGGATCTCCGTAAGGCACAAACCAGTACTCGTCAAATCCCCGGAAATGGTCGATACGGAGTACATCGTATAGCTGATAGCAATATGCAATACGCTGCATCCACCATTCGTAACCGGTCTTCTTATGATATTTCCAATCATAGAGCGGATTGCCCCACAACTGTCCGGTCTCAGAGAAGCAGTCCGGCGGGCAGCCTGCCACACCGATGGGACGTCCTTCCTTATCTAACTGGAACAGCTTGGGATTCGCCCAGGTATCGGCACTGTCAAAAGCTACATAGATAGGAATATCTCCTACGATCTCGATGCCCTTTTTATTCGCATAAGCCTTCAGTTCTTTCCACTGTTTGGCAAACAGGTACTGCTGGAAGCAGTAAAATGTGATCTCTTCTGAGAGCTTTTTGCGGTACTTGCGAAGTGCTGCCGCTTTTCTGAGACGGATGTCCTCATCCCATTCCATAAAGCAGACGCCGCCGAATGCATTTTTTACTGCCATATACAGAGCATAATCATCCAGCCAGTAAGCATTGTCCGTGATGAACTTCTGATACTCCTGGCTTTCCAGAAGTCCCTGTTTTTTCGCATTCTCAAATGCAATCTTCAGAACCTTGAACCGAGACAGATAGATCTTCTCATAGTCCACGTAATGTTCATTGTCTCCGAAGTCATAGCTGTCACAGATCTCCTTCGTCAAAAGCTCTTCCTCAATCAGAAGCTCCAGATCGATATAGTAAGGATTCCCCGCAAAAGTGGAAAACGACTGATAGGGCGAGTCTCCGTACCCGGTAGGGCCTAACGGCAGGATCTGCCACAGTCTGTTGCCGGACTTCTCCAGAAAGTCCACAAAACGATAGCTTTCCCTGCCGAAGGTTCCGATCCCGTACGTAGAAGGGATACTGGATATCGGCAGTAAAATTCCCTGTTTTCTTACGTTTTCTTTCATTGCTTTTGTATTCCTTTGATTTGATTAAAAAAATAACTATCCAGTACTTTGCCGTCGCTCTGAATAGTTACTAAAAATGGAAGCAAGGGGGCTCGAACCCCTGACCTTTCGCGTGTGAGGCGAACGCTCATCCCGGCTGAGCTATGCTTCCGGGTACTGCAGTATTCTTCTGCCATCCTTATTATAGCACCGGCATTCGGAATTGCAAGTACTAACAAATGCGGTTAGTGGGATTTGAACCCACACGGGTAACCACTGGCACCTAAAACCAGCGCGTCTGCCAATTCCGCCATAACCGCTTACGTGTCCACAAAAGAACACGCCTAATTATACTCTGCCACCCTTAAGCTTGTCAAGCATCCTAAACGGCTGTCTCTCCGATGTGACAGATGACTTTCCGATAGATTCTCACCAAGAAATACGATGTTAACAGCACACTGACAAGCTCCGCAATGGGAAATGCCCACCAGATCAGCGTCACATCACCGCTTAAGGATAAAAGCTTCGCCACGGGAAGCAGCACACACATCTGTCTTGCCACAGATACGATCATACTGTAAACACCGTTGCCCAACGCCTGGAATACGCTTCCCACCACAATACAGAAGCCGGCAAACACAAAGCTTAAGGAAATCGTCTCTAACGCCGGAACGCCGATGGCAATCAGGCTTTCCTCCGCGTCAAACATACGCATAAGCTGTGCCGGGAAAATATGCATTGCAAGTAATCCTACGAACATAATACCCACACCATATGCCACGCTGTGCTTAATCGTCTTAATGACACGGTCTCTGTGTCCGGCACCGTAATTGTAAGCGATGATGGGCACCATGCCGTTGTTCAGACCGAATACCGGCATGAACACAAAACTCTGCAGCTTGAAATAGATACCAAATACTGTCTGGGCAGAACCAAACGCCGCCAGGATCAGGTTCATTCCGTAAGTCATAAGGGAACCGATCGCCTGTACCACAATAGAGGGCGCACCTACCTTGTAGATCTGTCCGATGAGATGCGCATTCGGACGGAAGCCTTTCATGGAAAGATTCAGTTCCTTATTGAATTTCAGATTAAACACAAGTGCCATGGATGCCGCAATGATCTGTCCGATAACCGTAGCCACCGCTGCTCCGGCGATTCCCATCCGGGGCAGCCCGAAATATCCGAAGATCAGGATCGGATCCAGGATGATATTGATGATTGCACCGATTCCCTGCGTGATCATGGTATAGATCGTCTTGCCGGTAGCCTGTAACAGTCTTTCAAATGTTGTCTGCAGGAAAATCCCCATCCCCGCCACACAACAGATGGTCAGATATGTCACTCCATACTCCCGTACTTCTAAGACATCCGTCTGGCTGGCAAAAAACGGTCTGCTAACTACTGCGCCGATCACTGCAAAAACCACGTAACTTACAATAGCAATGAAAATGCCGTTTCTGGCAATAATGTTTGCTTTCTCAAAATTTTTCTCTCCCAGTGTTTTGGACAAAAAGGCGTTGATACCTACTGCCGTTCCCACTGCCACGGCGATCATCAGGCTCTGGACCGGGAAAGCCAGGGATACCGCACGCAGGGCATATTCGTTGATTCTGGAGACGAAGATGCTGTCTACGATATTGTACAGCGCCTGCACCAGCATGGAGATCATCATAGGCAGGGACATGGAGATCAGTAATTTATCAATAGGCATGACACCCATTTTGTTTTCTTTGGTCTGCATAAAAGTGCTCCTTTCGCATAAAAAAAGCCCCAAGCGGGGTTTTAAAGAATGTGGAGATGATGTATGTTGACAAGTGAGGCATGGGGGATCTCGACCAGGGGGTTCGAATCCCCAAATCAGGATGTCACAACACTTAGTGAGGCATGGGGGATTCGAACCCCCGACAACTTGATTAAAA
>ENA-OPCY01000048-OPCY01000048.1-human-gut-metagenome-genome-assembly--contig:-NODE-48-length-95229-cov-6.774928_pt1 | contig 95229 bp, 83 predicted proteins | sample MGYA00241568_ERZ501487 | MGnify/ENA primary metagenome ERZ501487 (study PRJEB25962, sample SAMEA2042574) | human gut metagenome | biome: human gut; feature: human-associated habitat; material: faeces... | reverse complement strand
AACATATTCGTTCGAAAAATCATGCAAGCATGATTTTTGCGCTCGGATATGTCCATGGCTGAACTGTTACAATAAAAAACGCTTGACAGATTTGATTTGTGCGAATATTATAAACCTAAGTTGAAAAACTATTTTGTAAATGCTATGAAAGAGACTCTTGCCAAGGGAAACGACAGGAATACAGCGTCACCGACTGAGAGCGCTGTTTGCGGAAGCTGGCGAAGGGAACACTCCGGAGCAGGTGATCTGAACTGCAGAATATCACATGCAGCTAGGATGACACGTTGCACGCGTTAAGTGACAAGAGTGGATGGGCAAAGGCGCCTGTCAATTCGGGTGGTACCACGGATTAGATGATTCGTCCCGGGATATGTTTTAACATGTCCCGGGGCTTTTTGTATTTAAAAATAAGCTGTACAGGGAGCGCACATTCGGGACACTATATAACAGGAGGTGCGATATGTACAGAGATTTAACAATGAAAGAGATCAGTGAACAGCAGATCGGACAGACTTTGCAGGTGGCAGGCTGGGTGGAGAACATCCGTGACCACGGCGGCGTATCCTTTATCGATCTGCGGGATATGTACGGCGTGTTACAGGTGGTCATTCGTAAGCCGGAGCTTTTAAAGGGCATCACCAAGGAAATGTGCCTGTCCATTACCGGTCTCATGGAGCACAGAGACGAAGAGACCTACAACCCGAAGATTCCTTCCGGCACCATCGAACTGGAAGCACACAAGATCGATGTGTTGGGAAGAGTATATAAGCAGCTTCCTTTCGAGATCCAGACATCCAAAGAGATCCGGGAAGATGTGAGATTAAAATATCGTTATCTAGACCTTAGAAATGCAAAAGTGAAGGACAACATCGTTTTTCGTTCCAAGGTCATCAGCTATCTGCGTCAGAAGATGACGGACATGGGATTTTTAGAGATCCAGACCCCGATCCTGTGTGCTTCTTCTCCCGAGGGCGCCAGAGACTATATCGTTCCCAGTAGAAAATTTAAAGGAAAATTCTATGCGCTGCCTCAGGCACCGCAGCAGTATAAGCAGCTGTTGATGGCTTCCGGATTTGACAAGTATTTCCAGATCGCTCCCTGCTTCCGCGATGAGGATGCCAGAGCAGACAGATCTCCCGGAGAGTTCTATCAGCTGGATTTTGAGATGAGCTTCGTGACCCAGGAGGATGTCTTCAGGGTAGGCGAGGAAGTATTGCATGATACCTTTGTAAAGTTTGCTCCCGAAGGCAGCAGGATCACCGAGACACCGTTCCCTATCATCAGTTACAAACAGGCCATGCTGGAGTTCGGCTGTGACAAGCCGGATCTGCGCAATCCTTTGAGAATTATGGATGTGACGGAGTTCTTCCAGAGATGTACATTTAAGCCGTTTATCGGTAGAACCGTCCGTGCTATCAAGGTACATGCGGAGATGTCCAAGGGCTTCCATGAAAAACTGTTAAGCTTCGCAACTTCCTTAGGAATGGGCGGACTTGGTTTTCTGGAAGTGGCAGAGGACATGAGCTACAAGGGACCCATCGATAAGTTCATTCCGGAAGAGATGAAGGAAGAACTGGCAACACTGGCAGGACTGTCTGCCGGAGATACCATTTTCTTCATTGCGGACAAAGAGGATAAGGCAAACTATTATGCCGGTCATATCCGCACCGAGCTGGGCGAGAAGCTGGATCTGATCGAAAAGGATGCTTACCGCTTCTGCTATGTGAACGACTTCCCGATGTTTGAACTGGATCCTGAGACGAAGCAGATCGGCTTCACTCACAACCCGTTCTCCATGCCGCAGGGTGGTCTGGAAGCACTGAACACTATGGATCCGTTAGACGTTCTGGCATACCAGTACGACATCGTATGCAACGGCGTGGAGCTGTCTTCCGGTGCAGTACGTAACCACGACATCGAGATCATGAAAAAAGCTTTTGCCATTGCGGGCTACGATGAAGAGACACTGAAGACGAAGTTCGGAGCTCTCTATCAGGCATTCCAGTTCGGAGCACCCCCTCATGCAGGAATGGCTCCCGGCGTGGATCGTATGATCATGCTGCTTCGGAACGAGGAGAACATCCGTGAGGTCATCGCCTTCCCCATGAACGGCAATGCACAGGATCTCATGTGCGGAGCACCCGGCGAGGTAACGGAGCAGCAGTTGCGCGAGGTACACATTAAGGTGAGAGATTAGTGCGGAAAGAAAAGGAATGGAGATTAGTGTAAAAAATAAGCATGATAGCCTATTTTTCACACGGCTATTTGTGCCGCAGGCGTCACAAAGCAGCCCTTATCGCAGAATCAAATTTGAAATTTGATCCGCGATTCCTCCGACGAAAGGAATCGTCTGCGGAATGGAGAGTAGTATGGCGAACGTAATTAGCGATGAGACCATAGAATATGTAGGCATTCTGGCGAAGCTGGAGCTCTCTGAAGAGGAGAAGGAAGCAGCGAAAAAGGATATGGGAAGAATGCTGGATTATATCGACAAACTAAGTGAACTGGATACTACCGGTGTGGAACCTATGTCCCATGTGTTCTCGGTACAGAATGTCTTCCGCGAGGACGTGGTGACAAATGGGGACGAGAGTGAACAGACACTGGCCAATGCACCCGGTGAGAAGGACAACATGTTTGTTGTACCAAGGACTTTTGATTAGGATCAAAAGGCCTCGACATTTGATTAGGGTGTAAAAAAGGAGAATGGATATGGATATTTTATCCCTGACAGCAGTAGAGCTGGCAAAGGCGATCCGGGAAGGTAAGACTACGGCGGTGGAAGCGACGCAGGCAGTACTGGACAGAATCGCAGCCGCTGAAGATGCCTATCACTGCTATGTGACCGTAGAACGGGACAAAGCATTACAGCAGGCGGCGGAAGTACAGAAAAAGATCGAACAGGGAGAACTGACCGGACCCTTAGCCGGAGTTCCCTTTGCCATCAAAGACAATATGTGTACGGAAGGTACCCTGACCACCTGCTCTTCTAAAATATTAGAGAATTTTATTCCGACCTTCAGCGCGGAAGCGGTACTGAATCTGGAAAAGGCAGGGGCGGTCATCCTGGGCAAGACCAACATGGATGAGTTCGCCATGGGCAGTACCACGGAGACTTCTTACTACGGTGTGACGAAGAATCCCAGAAACCCGGAGCATGTTCCCGGAGGATCTTCCGGCGGTTCCGCGGCAGCAGTAGCAGCCGCGGAATGCTTCGCGGCACTGGGCTCCGACACCGGCGGCTCCATCAGACAGCCCGCATCCTATTGCGGCGTCGTCGGCATGAAACCCACCTACGGAACGGTATCCCGTTACGGGCTGATCGCTTATGGATCTTCTCTGGATCAGATCGGACCGCTGACCAAGGATGTGACAGACTGTGCCACCGTGCTGGAGACGATCACTTCCCATGATCCTAAGGATTCCACTTCCATGAAGCGGGAGGATACAGATTTTACCTCCGCACTGGTAGCGGATGTGAAAGGACTAAAGATCGGTATTCCCAGAGATTATTTCGGCGAAGGGCTGGATCCCGAGGTCAGGGATGCGGTACTGGCAGCCGCGGAAGTATTGAAAGCGCAGGGCGCAGAGGTGGAGGAGTTTGATTTAAGTCTGGTAGACTATGCGATCCCTACTTACTATACCATCGCAGCGGCTGAGGCCAGCTCTAATCTGGAGCGCTTTGATGGCGTAAAATACGGCTACCGTGCCCAGGATGCGGAGGATCTGCACACCATGTACAAGAGAAGCCGTTCTCAGGGCTTTGGCCCCGAGGTGAAGCGTCGTATCATGCTGGGCTCCTTCGTGCTGAGTTCCGGTTATTACGATGCGTATTACCTGAAGGCACTCCGCGTAAAAGCGCTGATCAAAAAAGCTTTTGATGAAGCTTTTGCAAAATATGATGTGATCTTAGGACCGGTGGCGCCCACCACGGCACCGAAGTTAGGCAGCAGTCTGGCGGATCCCATCAAGATGTATTTAGGAGATATCTACACCATCTCCATCAACCTGGCGGGACTGCCCGGTATCAGCGTTCCCTGCGGCACGGATTCCCAGGGACTGCCCATCGGTATGCAGCTGATCGGTGACTGTTTCCGGGAAAAGACTTTGATCCGCGCAGCATATACCTATGAGCAGAGCGTGAAGTAGAACAACGGAAAATATACATATATACATGATGCCACTATGTGCCAGTGGCACATGTTTAGCACGGACCGAAGCGGAGCGTAGAAGTGAGAGTGCGCAGCACGGAACAATCCGTAGGCATCAGAGCCGGGGGCTTTTGACCCCGACATCATATACATAGAAACAATGCAGATACGGAAAGGTATTTAGCCCTTATCGCAGAACCAAATTTGAAATTTGATTCGCGATTTCTCCGATGAAAGGAACCGTCTGCGGAATGGAGATTACTATGGCAAAACAATATGAAACCGTCATCGGTCTGGAAGTTCATGTAGAGCTTGCCACGAAGACGAAAATATTCTGCGGCTGTTCCACAGCGTTCGGCGGCAGACCCAACACCCACACCTGCCCGGTATGTACCGGTATGCCGGGATCTCTTCCCGTGCTGAATAAACAGGTGGTAGAATATGCGGTGGCAGTAGGTCTTGCGACGAATTGTACCATCACACAGTATTGTAAATTTGACAGAAAAAATTATTTCTATCCCGATAACCCTCAAAACTATCAGATCTCTCAGCTGTATCTGCCCATCTGCAGGAATGGCTCGGTAGAGATCGAGGTGGCGGGAGAGGATGGCAGCACCTATACGAAGCCGGTGCGTATCCACGAGATCCATATGGAGGAGGATGCCGGCAAACTGGTTCATGACGACTGGGAAGATTGTACATTGGTGGATTACAACCGCTCCGGTGTGCCTCTGATCGAGATCGTATCCGAGCCGGATATGCGCAGCGCGGAAGAAGTCATTGCTTATCTGGAAAAATTACGTCTGCTGATCCAGTATTTAGGAGCTTCCGACTGTAAACTTCAGGAAGGTTCCATGCGTGCGGATGTGAACCTGTCTGTGAGAGAAGTAGGCGCGGAGAAGTTCGGAACCCGTACCGAGATGAAGAACCTGAATTCCTTCAAGGCCATCGCCAGAGCCATTCAGGGCGAAAGAGAACGGCAGATCGATCTGCTGGAGGCCGGCAAAGAAGTGATTCAGGAGACCAGACGCTGGGATGACAATAAGGAATATTCCTACGCCATGCGCTCCAAGGAGGATGCCCAGGACTATCGCTATTTCCCGGACCCCGATCTGGTGCCGGTCTATATCAGCGATGAGTGGCTGGAGAACATTCGTAGTAGACAGCCGGAATTCCGTACCGAGAAGATGAAACGGTACAAGGAAGAATACGATATTCCCGAATATGATATCGAGATCATCACCGGATCCAAGCATCTGGCAGATATCTTCGAGGCATGTGTAGCGCTGGGAAGCCAGCCTAAGAAAGTGTCCAACTGGCTGATGGTAGAGACTATGCGCCTGCTAAAAGAAAAAGAGATGGAGCCGGAAGATATCCGGTTTGCCCCGGAGCATCTGAGCAGGCTGATCGCTCTGGTGGATGGTAAAGTGATCAACTCTTCTGTGGCAAAGGAAGTATTCCAGGTGATGTTTGAGGAAGATGTAGATCCCGAACAGTATGTGGAAGAGAAGGGATTGAAGACTGTCAATGACGAAGGCACATTGCGGAAAGTTGTGGAGGAAGTCATCGCCGCCAATCCTCAGTCCGTAGAGGACTACCATAACGGCAAGGAGAAAGCCATCGGCTTCCTGGTAGGACAGACCATGAAAGCAATGAAAGGCAAGGCAGATCCTGCCAGCGTCAACCAGATGCTGAAGGAACTGCTGTAAATTGAGAGTTACGAGCCATGCAAAATCAAAACAGAAACAGCGATCTGGGAGTTTGCTCACAAGTCGCTGTTTTTGTTTTTGACTTTATACGGCGACAGCCGTCAATGAAATAAATGTGGAGCGTCCTTTGCGACACATTTATGAATTGAGCGCATGGCTCGTAACGCATGGCTGCAGTAGACCGGACGAACGCCCGCCAGTGTCCTTCTTCCGCCATAGTGTGGGCACAGGAGATAGGAACAAGCTAGTCTGTGCCCTTCTTCCGCCTAAACTACCGGGGCTTAATTGACTATTATTGATGATTAAGCCCCGCACAATATAAACTACCGGGGCTTAATTGACTATTATTGATGATTAGGCCCCGCGCAATATAAACTACCGGGGCTTAATTGATTATTATTGATGATTAAGCCCCGCGCAACAAAAACTACCGGGGCTTAATTGATTATTATTGAAGATTAAGCCCCGCACAACATAAACTACCGGGGCTTAATTGATTATTATTGATGATTAAGCCCCGCGCAACGAAATAAGACAGCGATTTGAGCGCAAGCGCCCATCGCTGTCCTCACTATGCCTATGCGAGGCTCATTGCTCGCGTACTTTTAAATTATGCCAATGCCTGCTCCAGCTTCTGACGGAAATCGGCTTCGGACATGGCACCACCGAAGGTTACGGCAGGCTCTCCGTCCTTGAACACGATGAAATGTGGGATGCTTACCACACGGTACTTCTGCGCGATCGCCATATTTTCATCCACGTTGAGTTTGCCGATCTTCATCTTGCCGGCGTAAGCTTCGGCACATTTCTCCACCACAGGTCCCATCATCTTGCAGGGACCGCACCAGTCAGCATAGAAATCCACCAGAACGGGAACCTCCGAATGCAGAACTTCCCCTTCAAAATTAGCAGCAGTAAAAGTGTATTCCATAATGATCCTTCCTTTCCCCGGCTGAATGTAAGCAGCCGATATGCCTTGAACATTGAACTCTTGTAACGATTCAGAACCACATTCGCTATATAAAACTTCTTATCTGCTAGAACACAAGCATTCGCAGATCACGGTTTTGTATGGCTCTGAATAGTTACAAGTATTTCAAAAAAACAGTGTGTTATGAATTATTTCAAAAAACAGTGTGTTATGAATTATTTCAAAAAAACAGTGTGTTATGAAGTATTTCAAAAAAATGAGTGTATTATGAATTGTTATCTAAAAATAATATATTTACAAATAGGGTTGCCGATGGAGGAGAATTTCTCCTCATATTCTGTCATGACATTGCCTTCCATCAGAGCAGCGTCACTGTGCAGATCGTAGGTGATCACCTTCGCCTGCCAGCCGGCGGGTTCTAATTCTTCCACTGCGAAATCAAACAGAGGACGATTATCCGTCTTGAACTCCAGAGTGCCCTCTTTTTTTAAAATGACATCATAGCGGGCCAGGAACTGTCTGGAGGGCAGACGTCTCTTGGCATGGCGGTCCTTCGGCCAGGGATCGGAGAAGTTCAGATAGATCCGGTCTACTTCACTTTTCCCGAATACCTTATCGATATCTTCGGCATCCATGCGGATGAATTTCAGGTTGGGAAGCTCATCTTCCTCCATTTTTTGGATGGCGCGGAGCAGAACACTGGAATATTTCTCGATGCCCACATAATTGATCTGAGGATTTAATTTCGCGAGGGTGTGCAGGAAACGTCCTTTTCCCATGCCGATCTCGATATGAATGGGGTGATCGTTTCCGAAGATCTCGTGCCAGGTTCCGGGACAGTCTTCCAAAGTATCTTCCGGTACCACGTAAGGGCTTTCTGCGATCACTTCGCGGGAGCCTGTAATATTGCGCAATCTCATATATTCGATAACCTTTCCTTATTTGATGATTTAATGACTTTTCTTGATGAATGCTGCAGATTCGTGTAGAATCTGTATTGTCAATGTACTGTATCTTGGAAAACTTGTCAAGTGACCCTGTCGGAACGGGCGGCTGTGCATATGACCCTGTCGGAACAGGCGGCTGTGCATATGACCCTGTCAGAACAGGCGGCTGTGCATATGCCCCTGTCGGAACAGGCGGCTGTGCATATGCTCCTGTCGGAACAGGCGGCTGTGCATATGACCCTGTCGGAACAGACGGTTGTGCATATGACCCTGCCGGAACAGGCGGCTGTGCATATGATCATGTTGGAACAGGTGGTTGTTCATATGACCCTGTCGGAACAGACGGTTGTGCATATGCCCTATCGGAACGGGCAGTTGTGCACGATCCTGCTGCATCGGGCTATTGGGACTGATTTTATATAAAAACGGGAGGAAAGATTATGAAATGGATGATCGCGTCGGACATTCACGGTTCGGCATACTATTGCAGAAAATTATTAGAGACATATGAAAAAGAAGGAGCGGAGAGACTTTTACTGTTGGGAGATATTTTATATCACGGTCCCCGTAACGACCTTCCAACAGGGTATGCACCGAAGGAAGTCATTGAGCTTTTGAATGCCCGGAAAAAAGACATCTACTGTGTCCGCGGTAACTGTGATACGGAGGTGGATCAAATGGTGCTGGAATTCCCGGTGCTGGCGGATTACTGCGTGCTTGCGGAAGGAAATACGATGGTCTATGCTACTCACGGACATATTTATAACGAACAGAACCTGCCACCGCTGCACCCCGGAGATGTGTTGCTGCACGGACATACCCATGTACCGAAATGCATGGAACATGAGGAAGAGCAGTACATCTGTATGAATCCCGGTTCCGTGTCGATCCCGAAGGAAGGCAGCTGGCACGGGTATATGATCTGGGAAGATAATACGTTTATCTGGAAAGATTTTGACGGTCAGGAACATATGCGAAAAATTTTAAGTTAATACTATGGTTTTTGAGAAAAATGGTGTATGATAGAAAATGTGCATTATCATACACCGTTTTTATAAGATGTCGGGGTCAAAAGCCCCCGACTTTGATGCCTACGGATTGCCCCGTGCTACGCACTCCCACGTCTCCGCTCCGCTTCGGTCCGTGCTAGACATGTGCCACTGGCATCTTTTATAAAGGTTTATAAAGATTTATCAGGAAGGATTTATACATGCGTTTTTTCAAGCATTTTTCATATAGAACTTTTTTTGCGAAGGCAGTTATGGGAATCGGCGCCATCTGTCTTTTTGCATCTAATGGACTTGCGGTTTCAGCAACCACCATCAAAGAAGAGAACATCGCCCGCAACCAGTCACTGGCGGTACAGTCCAATGCGGTGGACAACTGGCCCACGGGCCCAGTGGTCAGTGCGGAGTCGGCGATCCTGATCGATGCGGATACCGGAGCAATCTTGTATGCGAAAAATATTCACCAGAAGGAGTATCCCGCCAGTACCACCAAGATACTGACGACACTGATCGCCTCGGAGCGCTGCAGCATGGATGAGATCGTGGATTTCTCCTACGACGCGGTACATGACATCGACCCGGGCAGCAACCATATTGCCATTGAACCCGGGGAGCAGCTGACCATGGAAGAGTGTCTGAATGCCATACTGATCCGTTCGGCGAATGAGGTATCTTTTGCGGTGGCGGAACATATCTCGGGGACGACCTGGCAGGATTTCGGCGATATCATGAACGAGCGGGCGAAGGAACTGGGATGTGTGGATTCTCATTTTGTCAATCCCAACGGTCTTCCCAATGAGGATCATTACACCAGTGCCTATGATCTGGCGATGATCGGCAAGGCATTTTTTGCCAACGAAGCATTGTGCAAAATGACCATGACCCACATGCTGCACATCCTGCCCTCGGAGAGACAGCCGGATGACATTATGGAAGTCAACAAAATGGAACTGATTCCCGGCGGAAAATACGCCTATCCTTATCTGGTAGGATGTAAGACCGGTTATACTGATGTGGCGAGAAGCACGCTGGTATCCTGCGCGGAGAAGGATGGCATGAAGCTGATCTGCGTGGTGATGAGGGATGAGAATCCTAATTATTATGAAGATACGATTTCGCTGTTTGATTACGGATTCAGTAATTTTGGAAAGGTCAATATCGCGCAGACAGAGACCAAATACAACATTGAAAATCCGGGTTCCTTTTATAGTGGCAATGACATCTTTGGTAATTCCAAGCCGATCCTGGAACTGAATCAGAGCGATTGTATCACTCTGCCGAATACTATCACATTCGAGGATGCGGTATCCGATATTTCTTATGATAATACGGATCCCGGACAGGTAGCGGTCATTACGTATACGTATCATGATGTGGTACTGGGTACGGCATCCATAGATTTCACGGCTTCGGAAAAGGGAAGCAGTGTGTTTGGGGACGAGACCACAGGGACAACGGAGGAGGTAGAAGCTACGGCGGCGACGCAGGAGCCGGACAGCGCCGAAACCGTGCAGCCGACAGAAGGAGCGGCGGCTGATGAGCCGACCGGCGAGGGCGGAGGTATTCCCGCAGCCACGCAGCCCGCAGCTTCCGGGGAAGAAGATACGGCTTCCGGTGGTCCGGCAGTGATTTTTATCAATGTGGTAAAGGTATTTTTCTGGATCCTGGGGATCGCGGTGGTGATTTTCCTCATTCTGTTGCTAAGAGCATTTGTTAAAAACTATCATTTTGCCCACCGCAGTACCAGATTGACCTGGCGGTTTAACCGCAGAAGAAATCGTTCCAGATCCCGTTATCGCTCCGTGGATCAGAATCTGCAAAACAGGCGTAAGGAGGCTATCCGGCAGGCGAAGAAACGGCGCAAGCCCAAGAAGCCCAACCGCTTCCGTGACCTGGATTTCTAAGAGAATATAGATAGATACAAAAAGGCATGTCCCGATACGAGGGGCATGCCTTTTTAAGTTCAATGTTGCAAAATTCTACTTGCTCAATAAATATTCTGCCAGATCCACAGCGGTGTCTGCATGCTTCGCATTTGCGTAGATGCCCATGACAATACCGTCTCCGCGGAAGTAATAGTTATCGGTCAGATCCTTACAGCCGGTCAGGCAGATGCCCACCGGGACGGGATCCTGCATCTCTTCCGGGTGAAGAGGATCGGAATATTCCGGAATATAATCGGAATTCAGATCATCGTTTGCTGCCTCAATCGCCAGCACCACTTCTCTGTCCACATAATAGAAATAAGGTTCCAGTGCCTGGAGCTGTTCTTCTGTGAGGATATCCCGTAGATCATAGAACAGGCTGCTGTTGGCATATTTTTGGAAAGAATCGAAATCCGTGATCATGCTGTCAAGCTCATTTGCTGCCACATATACCATCAGCTTCTGGGTAGAAGTAACGGAGGTCTCATCCATGCTGTCTTCCACAATACGAATAGAAGTATCGAAAGTGATATCGTTGGTATTCAGATCGATGCCCTCTTTTTCGGCGAAATCCGTAATGAAATCCGGCTGCTCGGAAGACATCTGGTCTAAGAGACTTGCGTTTAATAAAACGGCGTTAAAAGCTGTATCCTTCCGGTTCACATACTGGTAAATAAAGCTTACGAGCATACCGATGACGATCACGGAAATGATCACGTGCCATTTATAATAATACCAGAAATACGAAAACTTCTGCTTGGGAGTGCCGTTTTTCAGTGCTTCCCGTTCTTCTTTAAATTCATCCATTACAGCCATGGAAAAACCGCCTTTCTGCATGAAATATAAATTTATGATAAAGGTTCTCTATCCGAAAGTCAATGAAGGAAGTGTGAGGGGATTCTAAAAAAAGAATTAAATCGCCCGGAAAATCCGGGCATATCTTGCAAGTTTTCCGCGGATGATATATCATAATAGAAGACGATTGTCAGGAGAAGCAGAATCCGGACAGACGTAAACAGAGATTTCCCGAAGGAACGGAAGAACGGCGCGGAAAATCTTTGCTACAAAATAAAGGAAGAGAAAAGGAAACGAAAAATGAGTGATTCTTACGTAGAATGTCTGGTAAAAGCAAAACAGCCCGCGTGGGCTAAAATCTTAAAAGTATTACTTGTCACCCTGACAGTGTTAAGCTGCCTGGTAATGTTTGTGTTTATCATTTTCCTGCCGGTCGCTCTTGTCGCGGGTGTGGGAGCTTATTTTCTGAATATGTTCACGGATCTGGAGTATGAATATCTCTATCTGGATAAGGAACTGTCTGTGGACAAGATCATGGCAAAGAGTAAGAGAAAGCGTGTAGCTACTTACAGCCTGGACCGTATGGAAGTATTTGCACCGGTCTATTCCTATCATCTGGACGGCTTCAAGAACCGTCAGGTGAAGGAGAAGGATTACAGCATCGGCGAGGTACTTCAGCCGGACGGTCGTTATGCCATGTATTATGAAGGCGGCGAGAAGATCATCTTAAGCCCCAACGAGGAACTGGTGAAGGTGCTCAAGAGCGTGGCACCCCGTAAGGTATTCAGCGAATAATGATCAGTGAGTAATTCAAGAACAAAAGGATTCCGGTGAACAGGATACATCGGAATCCTTTTTTGATACAAAATTATTAAAACAATATTGGGAAAAAATCTATAATATCCTCTTGATAATGGAAGTCGGTTTTTGCCCTGCCTTGTGTATCTCAAAAGTGGCTATTTTACAAGCTTTCCGGGGCATCAGTTAGTTTGTCTGGTATTGTAAAGCAGTGTCAGATTTGTCGTAAATGTCGTAAATTTGTGACCAAAAAATGATGAGAAATGGAGAGCTCTAATAAAATGAAATTAACGTATACGAATGTAAATGGATATCTTTTTCCCAACCTTACTTATAAATCCAGTGAACAGATGGAGCAACTTGGCAAGTATGGTTTCTTACGCAGAGATTATTCTCAAAGAGTTGATTTATGTTTAAATGAAGGTGATGAGGTCGTGGATTGCAACCTCATTATTGTATGAAAAATAGAAGTAGGCAGAATGAGAAAAATAGGGTAAAATGTGAACATGGATTTTGGAAACTTATAAGAAATGATTGTGCGGTAAAGTAACTTGAAATGCCAGTTTGGCATTTCAAGTTATAGAGGAGATGGAATGGCGGATCAAAAAGCAAAAGAAATGGAACCAGTGGAAACACAAACAGTTGAAATCATACCACCGGACATTGAAAATCTGATTTATATGGTAAGAAACAAACAAGTTATGGTGGATAGTGATCTGGCAATGCTTTATCAGGTAGAAACAGGAGCGTTAAACAGAGCCGTTAAAAGAAATATTGCCAGATTTCCAGAAGATTTTCGATTTCAGCTTACAAAAGATGAATATGAAAACTTGAAATGCCAATTTGGCACTTCAAATGGCAGTGGAACAGAAAATGGTTATGGTGGCAGACGTACATTACCGTATGTATTTACAGAGCAGGGAATATCCATGCTGGCCAGTGTATTGCATAGCGAGGTGGCAATCAATGTAAGCATAGGTATTATGCGTGCATTTGTAGAAATGCGACGGTTTATAGCCAATAATGCACTTCTGTTTGAAAGGATTAGTAACGTTGAGTTAAAACAACTGGAATATCAGAAAAAGACAGATGAAAAACTGGAGCAGATTTTTGAGTACATATCAGATCATGAGGAGTCTAATCAAAAGATATTTTTTGATGGTCAGATATATGATGCGTTCAGTTTACTAATAGGACTAATTCAGAAAGCAGAGACAGAAATTGTTCTGGTAGATGGATATGTGGATGTAGGAACATTAAATATTTTGTCAAAGAAGAAAGAAAATGTGGCGGTGACAGTTTATACACTGCAACGGACAAAATTATCTGAAACAGATGTAGATAACTTTAATGCACAGTATCCTAAACTGGATGTAAAGTACACAAGAGCATTTCATGATCGTTTTTTAATTCTTGATAAAACGAAAGCATATCATGTGGGTGCGTCTTTGAAGGATGCAGGTAAAAAATGCTTTGGAATTAATCTGATTGAAGATGCAGGTATTGTAAGGGATATTTTACAGAGATTAGAATTAGAAACAGAAGAATAGAAAATAATTAGCACTCACCGGTTGACAGCCATAGAAAACTTTGCTAAACTCATGGAAATGTTATAAGTACAGCAAATATTTCTTATAAGTATAGCTTATATTGCTGAAACAAATCATTCACAAATCTTATTAAATGAACACAGGAGGAGAGAAAATGGGACAGATTATTGGTGAAGGCATTACCTTTGATGACGTACTGCTCGTACCGTCTTATTCTCAGGTAGTCCCCAATCAGGTGGATTTGACCACATGGCTGACAAAGAAGATCAAGCTGAACATTCCTATGATGAGCGCAGGAATGGATACCGTTACCGAGCATCGTATGGCGATCGCTATGGCAAGACAGGGTGGTATCGGTATCATTCATAAGAATATGTCTATCGAGGCACAGGCAGAAGAGGTAGACAAGGTAAAGCGTTCCGAGAATGGTGTCATCACCGATCCTTTCTCTCTGTCTCCCGAGCATACTCTGGCAGACGCAGATGCACTGATGGCGAAGTTCCGCATCTCCGGCGTACCTATCACTGAGGGCAGAAAATTAGTCGGCATCATCACCAACCGTGACCTGAAGTTCGAGACCGATTTTACCAAGAAGATCAAAGAGTCCATGACCAGCGAAGGTCTGATCACCGCTCCCGAAGGCATCACCCTGGAAGAGGCGAAGAAGATCCTGGCAAAGGCAAGAAAAGAAAAGCTTCCCATCGTGGACAAGGACTTTAACTTAAAGGGTCTGATCACCATCAAAGATATTGAGAAGACCATCAAATATCCTCTGGCAGCCAAGGATTCCCAGGGCAGACTGCTCTGCGGTGCCGGCGTAGGCATTACCGCTAACGTACTGGATCGTGTGGCAGCTTTGGTAGCAGCCAAGGTTGATGTCATCGTACTGGATTCCGCACACGGTCATTCCCAGAACGTATTGAACTGCCTGAAGATGATCAAGGAAAAATATCCCGATCTGCAGGTTATTGCAGGTAACGTAGCTACCGGCGATGCAACCCGTGCACTGATCGAGGCAGGTGCAGATGCCGTTAAGGTAGGTATCGGACCCGGTTCCATCTGTACTACCCGTGTGGTTGCAGGTATCGGTGTTCCCCAGGTATCCGCTATCATGGACTGCTACAGTGTGGCAAAGGAATACGGTATTCCCATCATCGCTGATGGCGGTATCAAGTATTCCGGAGATATTACCAAGGCGATCGCAGCCGGCGGTAACGTATGTATGATGGGTTCCATGTTCGCAGGATGTGAGGAGAGCCCGGGAGAATACGAGCTGTTCCAGGGCAGAAAGTACAAGGTATACCGTGGCATGGGCTCCATCGCAGCTATGGAGAACGGCAGTAAGGATCGTTACTTCCAGGAGAATGCAAAGAAGCTGGTACCCGAAGGTGTCGAGGGTCGTGTGGCTTACAAGGGCAGCGTAGAAGATACCGTATTCCAGTTACTCGGCGGTCTCCGTTCCGGTATGGGCTACTGCGGTGCACAGGATATCGAGACCCTGAAGGAGACCGGCAGATTTGTGAAGATCTCCGCTGCATCCCTGAAGGAGAGTCATCCTCATGATATCCACATCACCAAGGAAGCTCCGAATTACAGCGTGGATGATAAATAAGTTGTAAGAAAATAAAATTTCCCTTACGGTCGATTCATGCAAAAAATGGTTTTGCCAAGAGAAAGTGTGGTACGTTATCTTTAAAATAATGGGTACACTGACCATTGATAAGGCGGATCTTACAGTAGGGGATGTTACAGAATTCTTCGAGTACACGAAGACCGGCGCACAGACCATCAATATAGCGAGCCTTGTGCCGAGCGCAAGAAGAAAGAAACAATAGTTTCGCATTAGCAGCCCCACCGCAGGGACAAAACTCTGCGGCGGGGCTTTTTGTGCATTTTGCGGCACACGTTTCTCTATGGGAATATAGCTTATAGTGGTAAAGGTAGAAAAAGTAATGAACATGTAGAAAAATGTTAAAAACATAAAAACATTCATGCAATATAATGTAAAATTAGCATTAAAAACATTTGATTTTTACACGAATTTGGATTATGCTATACTCAGAAGCTTTATGGAGGACGAAGGATGTATAGAAAGATTATGGACTTCTTAGAAACGTGGAAAGAAAGTGAACATCGTAAACCCCTTATTTTGCAAGGGGCAAGACAGGTGGGAAAAACCTACTCCATTTTAGAGTTCGGGCGAACCCACTATGAGAATGTGGCATATTTCAATTTTGAAACAGATCCTAAATTGAATGAAACTTTTGAAGAAAACATCAGTCCTGATTATCTGATCCCCATTTTGTCTCATATTGCGGGTCAGACCATCGTAAAAGAAAAAACGCTGATTGTATTTGATGAGGTGCAGCTTTGCGAAAGGGCTCTGACTTCTCTGAAATATTTTAACGAGAGCGCTCCGGACTATCATATCATTGTTGCGGGCAGCCTGTTAGGTGTGGCTGTCAACAGGGAAAAGTTCTCGTTCCCTGTGGGCAAGGTGGATATGAAAACCCTGTATCCCATGGATATGGAGGAATTTATGATCGCTATGGGTGAGGGAGATCTTGTGAAGCAGATCAAAAGGTGCTTTGCAACAGATCAGCCGATGCCGGCGGCACTCCACGATGCGGCTATGCAGCTTTACCGGCAGTATCTTGTAGCAGGCGGGATGCCGGAGTGTGTGATGCAGTTTGCCCAGACAAGGGACTATATCCTGATCCGCCATATACAGGATACCATTCTTGCAAGTTATCTCAACGACATGAGTAAGTATAATAATCTGAATGAAATCAAGAAGACCAGGCTTGCCTATGACAATATTACTGTTCAGCTTTCGAAGAAAAATACCCGTTTTCAGTATAAGCTGATGAAAAAAGGAGGGCGGGCGTCTGAATTTAAGAATGCCATAGAATGGCTCTGTCTGTCCGGAATCGTATCACAGGTCTATAAGGTAGAGCAGATTAAAAAGCCTTTGGAAAATTATCGTGATATCGACGCTTTTAAGATATATGTTTCGGATTTGGGGCTGCTTTGTGCCAAGAAGGATCTGGCTGCCAATGATATTCTGTATATGGTTGAGGAATTGAACGATTTTAAGGGCGGTATGACGGAGAATTACGTCAATGTACATCTCTCCATCAATGGTTACAATACTTACTATTGGGAGTCTGAGCGTGGTGCGGAGATAGATTTTGTTATTCAGCGTGACGGGCAGCTGATCCCGATTGAAGTGAAATCTGCCGACAATACCAGAGCAAAGAGCTTAAAGGTCTACATGGATACCTATAAGCCTGCATATGCCATCAAACTCTCTGCAAAAAACTTCGCAATTGAAGACAACAAAAAGATAGTACCGCTCTATGCAGCGTTTTGCATCTGAATACGACAGGTGAAGAACCAGGGGTTCTTGTATAGTATCCTATCTTTGACACTTAAAAATAATTTTTATTCTGTTCTTTTGGCGGATAGTATTTTCTGGGGGTGCAATCCGTCCTCTTACGGTCGATTCATGACATATTTGGGTCGATTCATAGTATTTGCAATAATTGACAAAATGAACTGAATTTTTCAAGCAATTTAATAAATATAGCAAAAAATGTAAAATAATAGCTTGTATCAATTTCGGAATGCATGGTAGAATATAAATATTCGAGAAAGAATTTCTGGATATTTTACAGAGAAACAGGGGAGCAAAAAAGTGGCTGAGATTGCATTACGTGAATTGATAGACGAAAAGCGCCTGCAGCATCTGCAGAACGAGTTCTGCAAAGTGACGGGAGTGATGGCTGTCTGCGTGGACAAGGAAGGCAGAGCCATAACAGAGCCCTACATCGATAAGTCTCTGATACGACCGGATGGGGAAGATCCGATCGTAGGGGAGTATCGAAGAAAAGCGGCGCAGGCGTTAGACAGAGTACAGGAAGGATCCCTGGAGGAACAGGTGGTGGAAGAGCTGCCGGATGGTGGACATGTGGCAGCAGTTGCCGTCAGAGTGGAGAACACCATCATTCTATACTGGCAGGTATATGATCTGAAGAAGATTGACACTATATCTTTTTACCAGATCCTGGATCTGCTGCGGGATACCAGTGCAGATATTTACAGAGACCGTATGTCCTGTTTCAGCGCGGAAACCGAGAGCAGAAGGAGCAGATATGCGGAGGAAGAGATGAGCCGCAATCTCCATACCATAGAAGCTACTACGGAGATCGTTCAGCTCTTAGACAGTGATGAACAGATTGAACTGACCATGAACCGATGGCTGAAGATCCTGGCACAGCACATTCAGGTAGACAGCGCAGAGATTTTTCAGCTGCAGACAGACACGGATAAGATGAATGTAGCCGTTGAATGGCTGGCACCGGGACAGATCTCTTATTTTGACAAGACCAGCGGGATTCCTGTGAATTCTTTTCTCCATACAGAGAAGCCACTGGTGATATCTACGGACAGCGTGGGTAAGGCGGACTCTGAGGAAATTGAAAAGATAGGCATGAAAGCCGTGATGATTTTTCCTATCCTGAAGCAGGAGAGCGGCAATATGATGCTGTCTCTGAACCATAGGCGGCAGGCACATGTATGGAGCATGTCGGAGATCAAGTTCACCTCGGACGCGGTGAAGATCTTACAGAGTATTCTGACCAGGCGGATCCAGAAAAATTCCCTGGCAGGTTCCTATGCGGCACTGGAAGAGATTCTGGACAATGTGGGATGTGCCATCTACGTAACGGATCAGAACACGGGCAGGATGCTGTTCGCCAACCAGATATTGAAGAATACGTTTGCCAAGGAACTGATGGATCATAATTTTGATGCCCTGTTACAGTCCAGCGTCCGCAAGGACAAGAACCGTACCGTAAGTGTTGTGTACCATGCCGAGAAGGAGATCTGGTATGATCTGCTGTGCAAGGAGATCGCCTGGGTAGACGGTAAAAAAGCCAACCTGTACTCTCTGTATGATATTACGGATAAAAAGCTGTACCAGCGCCGGATCGAGCAGCAGGCGTACACAGATTTCCTGACGGGACTGTATAACCGTATGTGTTGTGAGAGGGATCTGGCGAGACAGATCGATCAGGCGAAGAAGACCGGCCAAAAAGGCGCTCTGCTGTACCTGGATCTGGATGATTTCAAACATATCAATGATGGACTTGGTCACCAGTACGGTGATGTGCTGTTGAAATCCATCTCCCACGCTTTAAAACGGATCAACGGTATTGAAAATACCTGCTATCGTATGGGCGGTGATGAATTTGTTATTGTGATCCCTCCGGAAAGCTATTCCCGGTTTGGAAATATTGTGGAAGATATTAAGAAGATCTTCAGCAAGCCCTGGTTTTTGAAGGATGCAGATTATTACTGTACCATGAGTATGGGTATCGTTACCTTCCCGGATGCCGGAGATTCCGTGACAGATCTGATCAAAAAAGCGGATATTGCCATGTATGAGGCGAAAAAGACCGGTAAAAACCGTGTGGAAACGTATCGGGAAGGCAATGATTCTGTATCGGGACGCCGTCTGGACATGGAGAAGAACATGCGTGATGCCACTGTGGAGGGCTACCGGGAGTTTGAGGTCTATTACCAGCCTATCATCGATATTCAGGGCGGAAAGGATGTCTGCGCCGGTGCGGAGGCACTGATCCGCTGGAACAGCGCGAAGCTGGGTTTCATCTCTCCGGCGGAATTTATTCCCCTGGCAGAGTATCTGGGACTGATCAATCCCATCGGCAATTATGTGCTGACGGAAGCCTGCACCCGCTGCAAGCGTTGGAACGAATCCGGGCACCCGAATTATAAAGTGAACGTCAACCTTTCCGTGGTACAGCTCCTGCAGCCGGATATCGTGGAAACAGTGGAAAAGGCGCTCGCGGATACCGGATTGTCACCGAAAAATCTGACACTGGAAGTAACAGAAAGTCTTGCGATCAACGATATGGATCGTATGAAAGAGATATTGAACCGGATCAAGGCACTGGGCGTCTCTCTGGCACTGGATGATTTTGGTACCGGTTACTCTTCCCTGAACCATATCCGTGAGATCCCCATCGATGTCATCAAGGTGGATCAGAGCTTCGTCAAGGATCTGGCGGGGGATGCTTACTCCCAGTCCTTTATCAAGATGGTGGCAGAGCTGGCGCAGACCATCGGTGTCAGCATCTGCGTGGAAGGTATCGAGACTCCGGAGCAGTTCAAAGTACTGCAGGGCATGAAGGTCAAATACATTCAGGGATATTATTTTGACCGTCCTTTGGAGCGCCATGCGTTTGAGGCAAAATATGTGAAGTAACAAAATTATCAAAATCCCTCTTGTCAAGTATCGGGCAACCATGCTACTATTGATATAGCTACACGACTGGCGGAACGCAGCCTGCTGCAGTGGAGATACCCACAGGGAGTGTAGAATAGTGAAAGCCGACCGCCTGGGCACCGTCTATTTGTGGTGCTTAGGCGGTTTCTTATTTTAAAGGATAAACGGAGGAAAACTATGTTACAACTGGAACAGGAACTGAAAAGCAATGCTTATCCCGGCAGAGGTATCGTGATCGGCCGTTCTGCGAACGGGAAATATGCCGTAACCGCGTATTTTATCATGGGAAGAAGTGCCAACAGCCGCAATCGTGTGTTCGTGACAGAGGGAGAGGGAATCCGTACCCAGGCTTTCGATCCTTCCAAGTTAGAAGACCCCAGTCTGATCATCTATGCGCCGGTACGTGTCCTGGGCAACAAGACCATCGTGACCAACGGCGATCAGACCGATACCATCTACGAGGGAATGGACAAACAGTTAACCTTTGAACAGTCCCTGCGCAGCAGAGAATTCGAGCCGGACGGACCGAACTACACACCGAGAATCTCCGGTATCATGCACATTGAGAACGGCAAGTACAATTACGCTATGTCCATTTTGAAGAGTGACAACGGCAATCCCGATTCCTGCCTGCGTTTTACTTATGCTTACGAGAATCCGCTTCCCGGAGAGGGACGTTTCATCCATACCTATATGCATGACGGCAATCCGCTGCCCAGCTTCCAGGGGGAACCGAAGTTAGTGGAGATCCCCGATGACATGGATGCTTTCACCGATATGCTGTGGAACAGCTTAAATGAGGACAACAAGGTCTCCCTGTTCGTTCGTTTCATCGACATCGAGACCGGTAAATACGAGACTAAGATTGTGAACAAGAATGTGTAAGGTTCTGAATAGTGAATATCGTAGATAGGAGAAAAATAAGATGAACGAGATTCAGTTAAAATACGGATGTAACCCGAACCAGAAGCCTTCCAGGATCTTCATGGAAGACGGCAGTGATCTGCCTGTTACTGTACTGAACGGCAAACCCGGATATATCAATTTCCTGGATGCTTTCAATGGCTGGCAGCTGGTAAAAGAGCTGAAGGAAGCTACGGGACTTCCCGCAGCCACTTCTTTTAAGCATGTATCCCCCGCCGGTGCTGCGGTAGGACTTCCCTTAAGCGATACGCTGGCGAAGATCTACTGGGTGGATGATCTTGGAGAGCTGTCTCCTCTGGCATGTGCTTATGCAAGAGCACGTGGCGCAGACAGAATGTCCTCCTTCGGTGACTTTATCGCATTGTCCGATGTCTGTGATGCAGATACCGCCCGTCTGATCAAGCGAGAGGTATCCGACGGTGTCATCGCTCCCGGTTATACCGATGAGGCACTGGAGCTGTTAAAGCAGAAGAAAAAGGGTGCTTACAACATCATCCAGATCGATCCTTCCTACCAGCCCGCTCCCATCGAGCGCAAGCAGGTATACGGCATCACCTTTGAGCAGGGACGTAACGAGCTGGACATCAACGGTGATCTGCTGTCCAATATCGTGACGGTGAACAAGGAGATCCCGGAGAGTGCTCTGATCGATATGAAGATCGCACTGATCACCTTAAAATATACCCAGTCCAATTCCGTATGCTATGTCAAGGACGGTCAGGCTATCGGCATCGGCGCAGGCCAGCAGTCCCGTATCCACTGCACCAGACTGGCCGGCAGCAAGGCAGACAACTGGTTCTTACGTCAGTCTCCCCAGGTACTGGGTCTGCAGTTCGTAGACAGCTTAGGCAGAGCCAACCGTGACAATGCCATTGATGTCTACATGGGTGATGAGTACATGGATGTGCTGGCAGACGGCACATGGGAAGGCATCTTCAAGGTAAAACCTCCCGTATTTACCAGAGAGGAAAAGAGAGCATGGCTTGACAAAATGCAGGATGTGACTCTGGGAAGCGATGCGTTCTTCCCCTTCTCCGATAACATCGAGAGAGCACATAAGAGCGGCGTAAAATACATCGCACAGCCCGGTGGATCCGTGCGTGATGCAGATGTGATCGCATGCTGCGATAAATACGATATGGTGATGGCGTTTACAGGCATTCGTCTGTTCCACCACTAAGACAGATATTTGCAGGCAGGACTGTAACAGGACCTGCCTGTATTTCATTTTTATGTGGGTAGCGATCCTGAGTTTCGCTGAATAGAATAAGAGAGACGGCCTGGGTAAAGTTACCGGGAGCATTACAACGAGGAAGATGAGGAAAGCGTAGTTATGAACAGACGAGGGGAAGAAAAAAGCAGAGAAATGATGCTGGATGAATTATTGGGATATGACCGTGTGACGATCCAGTGCCATGATAATCCGGATGCAGATGCGATAGCGTCCGGGTTTGGATTGTATTGCTTTTTCCGTGATCAGGGAAAAGACGTGAGACTTTTGTATGCCGGGAAAAACAGAGTGAGAAAGGCCAATCTGACGCTGATGGTGGAGAAGCTGGGGATTCCGCTGAAATATCTGGCGCATCCCGGGGAGGAGCCGGTGGATGGACTTCTGATCACCGTGGACTGTCAGTTCGGTGCCGGTAATGTGACGAAGATCCGGGCTTCGGAGATCGCAGTGATCGATCATCATCCGCTGGAGGTGATCTGTACGGAGAAAATGCGATTACAACCGAATCTGGGCAGCTGTGCGACTCTGGTATGGACCATGCTTCAGGAGATGCATTATCCGGTGGAGAAAAATAAAGATCTGGGGACCGCTTTGTATTATGGGCTGTTCATGGACACCAATCAGTTCTCGGAGCTGTCCAATCCGGTGGATATGGATATGCGCGAGAGCCTGAACTTTGACAAGAATCTGGTATCACTGTTCCGCAATTCCAATATTTCCCTGAAGGAGCTGGAGATCGCCGGAGTGGCACTGTTACGCTGCAATTACAATGACGATTACCAGTTCGCTGTGATCCATTCCCAGCCCTGTGACCCTAACGTGCTGGGACTGATCAGTGATTTCCTACTCCAGGTGGCAGGAGTGAATACCTGCGTGGTCTACAATGAGGATAGCGGCGGATATAAATTCTCTGTCAGAAGCTGTATCCGGGAAGTTAATGCCAGTGAATTGTCGGATTACCTCTCGGAGGGGATCGGCTCCGGCGGTGGTCATGTGGAAAAAGCCGGCGGTTATATCAGCATGAAGCTGTATGAGGAAAAATATCCAACCCTGCATTCCGAGGCTTATTTCAATAACCGGATGACGCAGTATTTTGACAATTTTGAGATCGTATATGCGAAAGAACGCAAATTCCCTGTAACAGAAGGTAAAAAATACCGCAGACGGAAAGAGCTGCTCGCCTGCCTGGAGGCAGCGGATCTGGCAGAACTCGGAAACGTGGTATCCATACGTACCGAGGACGGCACGATGGATATCGACACCAGACAAGATCGGTATTTCACGCTGGAGCGTACCGGGGAGCTGCATCCGGTCCCGGCTGAGAGATTTCACCGGATCCTGGAACTGTGCGAGCTGCCGCTGCCCGAGGAATATTGCAGCCATATGGGATATATCCCGAGAGTCAAGGACGGCAGGGATGGCAGTAATCATCTGCTGACGGAATATGTCCGTATGAGTATGCCCGCGGATGCTTTCTGTATCTATGCCCTCGAGCTGAAGCGGGGAGTAAAGATATTCCCCATCTGGGATGAGGATACTTATATGACGGGCAGAGCCGGAGATTATCTGGTGGCCAGTGAGGATGATCTGCACAATATGTTCATAGAGCCTGCGCAGAATCTTCTGAATAATTTTGAAGAGATGGCATAAGAATCACAAAAAAAGGTTTATAAAATTTTCCTTGTGTGGTAAGATTAAGGTTACGAAAACAGTATTAAGTAAACGAAAGGCAAGGATATTACCATGAGCGAACTGGAAAAAGAAATCGTAGATTCCGCAGAAGTGAAGGAGTCTAAGAATTTTATAGAGCAGATCATCGACAAGGATCTGGCGGAGGGTGTATACGATACCGTACATACCCGTTTCCCTCCCGAACCCAACGGATATCTTCATATCGGACATGCCAAGAGTATTCTCTTAAACTACGGACTGTCCCAGAAGTACAACGGTAAATTCAACCTGCGTTTTGATGACACCAATCCCACCAAGGAGAAGGCAGAGTTCGTAGAATCCATCAAGGCAGATGTGAAGTGGCTGGGCGCAGACTGGGAAGACAGACTTTTCTTCGCATCCAACTATTTTGACCAGATGTATGAAGCAGCAGTAAAGCTGATCAAGAAGGGCAAGGCTTATGTATCCGATTTAAGTGCAGAGCAGATCCGTGAGTACAGAGGAAGCCTGACCGAGCCCGGTAAGGAGGATCCCGGCAGTGCAAGAAGCGTTGAAGAGAATCTGGCACTGTTCGAGGATATGAAGGCAGGCAGATACGAGGACGGAACCAAGGTACTGCGTGCCCGCATCGATATGGCATCTCCCAATATCAACATGCGTGATCCCGTTATCTACCGTGTGGCACATATGTCTCACCAGAATACCGGCGACAAGTGGTGCATCTATCCGATGTATGACTTCGCACATCCCATTGAGGATGCCATCGAGGGTGTGACCCATTCCATCTGTACGCTGGAGTTCGAGGATCACAGACCTTTATATGACTGGGTGGTAAGAGAACTGGAATACCCTCATCCTCCCAAGCAGATCGAGTTCGCCAAGCTGTACCTGACCAATGTGGTCACCGGTAAGCGTTATATCAAGAAGCTGGTAGAGCAGGGCATCGTGGACGGCTGGGACGATCCCAGACTGGTATCTATCGCAGCACTGCGCAGAAGAGGTTTCACACCGGAATCTATCAAGAGGTTCGTAGAGCTGTGCGGTATCTCCAAGGCACAGTCCTCCGCAGACTATGCAATGTTAGAGTATTGTATCCGTGAGGATCTGAAGGCAAAGGCACCCCGCATGATGGCAATCTTAGATCCTGTGAAGCTTGTCATTGACAACTATCCCGAAGGACAGACCGAGATGCTGCCCGTAGTCAATAATCCGGAGAACGAGGAGCTTGGCAGCCGTGAGGTTCCTTTCGGCAGGGAATTATATATTGAGAGAGAGGACTTCATGGAAGAGCCTCCAAAGAAGTATTTCCGTATGTTCCCCGGCAACGAAGTGCGCCTGATGAACGCATATTTTGTAAAGTGCACCGGCTGTGTTAAGGATGAAAGCGGTAAGGTTGTGGAAGTACATTGTACTTACGATCCGGAGAGCCGCGGTGGCAACAGCCCGGACGGCCGCAAGGTTAAGGGAACCATCCACTGGGTAAGCGCAGCGGAATCTGTGAAAGCAGAGGTTCGTCTGTATGAGAATATCATCGACGAGGAGAAGGGCGTATACAACGAGGACGGAAGTCTGAATCTGAACCCCAATTCTCTGACCACACTGACAGAGTGCCGCTTAGAGCCTGCATTTGCAAAGGCACAGGCGTATGACCGGTTCCAGTTCGTAAGACAGGGCTTCTTCTGTGTGGATTATAAGGACACCAAGCCCGGAGAACTGGTATTTAACCGTATCGTATCTCTGAAAAGTTCTTATGTACTGCCTAAGTAAGTTTGGAAAGGAAGAGACAAAAGAATGTCAGACAAATTGTTCGGGCTGGCCGGACTGGGCCTAGATAACCTGGAGGATATGGATATCTTCGGACAGGAGAAAAAGGAAGAACAGGCAGCGGCCGAGGCACCTAAGATAGAAGAAAAGGACCTGATCTACGACAAGAATTTTACCTGCCCGGTATGCGGAGAAGATTTTCCCGCCAAGATCATGAAGACCGGCAAGGCGAGACTTTTAGGCACGGATCAGGATCTTCGTGCAAAATACGAAGGAATCGATGCGGTAAAATATGATGTGATCCTGTGTCCCCATTGCGGATATGCGGCGTTGAACAGATATTTCAACAACATTACCAAGGTACATGCCAAACTGATCAAAGAGAATATCAGCAGCAAAGTACAGCTGCACACCTATGATGACGATATCTATACCTATGAAGAGGCGATCGAACGCTATAAGCTGTGCCTCGTAAATGCGGTGGTAAAACGTGCCCATGCCAGTGAGAAGGCTTATATCTGCTTAAAGAGCGGATGGCTCATGAGAGGATATCAGGAATATCTGGAAGAATCCGGAGATACGGATATGGCGCGTCTCCGTGAATTGAAGAACATGGAGGAGACCTATCTGAAGAATGCTTATACCGGCTTCACGGAAGCGCTTCAGACCGAAGGATTTCCCATGTGCGGTATGGATGAAATTACGGTGGAGTTCCTGATCGGAGTATTGGCTACCAGATTTCAGAAATACGATGTGGCAAGTCGTATGGTGGCTTCAATCCTCACATCTCCATCGGCCAATGCCCGTACCAAGGACAAGGCAAGAGAGCTTAAGGATCAGATCCTGGAGGAACTGAAGAGCCAGAAAAAGTAGGACAACATTATGTATGATATGACGATCCGGTTGCGTACAGACAGTGACAAATGTCTGTACCAGCAGATATATGAGCATATACGACAGGAAATCAGGGAAGGGAAGCTTCTGGCAGGAGAGAGGCTTCCCTCCACGCGTTCTCTGGCAGAATATCTGCAGGTGGCGAGAAGTACGGTGGACTATGCCTATGACCAGCTGTTAAGTGAGGGATATATTGAGGCAAAACCTTATAAGGGATACTTTGTCTGCCGGCTGGAGGGGATTTTTACCATGGAACAGCGGGAGATGACAGAGCCGGAGGTGGTCAGACCTAACAGTCAAGAGGATGGGACACAGGTGCAGGTCGACTTTTCCCCTTATGGAATCGATATGACCGGATTCCCCTTCGGAGTGTGGAAACGGATCACGAAAAATATCCTGAATGATAGTAACAGTGAGCTGTTTGCCCAGGGAGAGCCCCAGGGAGATTATGACCTGCGAATGACCATCAGCCGGTATCTGCATTCTTCCCGTGGTGTGAACTGCCGCCCGGAACAGATCATTGTGGGAGCAGGGAACGATTATCTATTACTGTTATTAGAGAAAATACTGGGGAGACATGTGGGGATCGCCATGGAGAACCCTACGTACAAGAGAGCTTACCGGATCTTTCAGTCTTTTGCCTATCGTATTTATACGGTGGATATGGACGATAAAGGGATGCGGGCGGACAGGCTTTCGGGGCTTCCGGTCCGGGCAGCCTATGTGATGCCGTCCCATCAGTATCCTACCGGTGCGGTCATGACCATCGGCAGAAGAGCAGAGCTGTTAAGCTGGGCGGAAAAGGAACCGGACCGCTATCTGATCGAGGATGATTACGACAGCGAATTCCGCTACCGAGGAAAACCGATCCCTTCCCTGCAGTCCTCGGACAAACGGGGTAAGGTGATCTACATTGGTACCTTTTCCAAAGCGATCGCACCGGCGATCCGTGTCAGCTATATGGTGCTTCCGGAGAGCCTGTTAGAGGTCTACCGCAGGGATTGTTCTTTCTATTCCTGCACAGTGTCGAGAATTGACCAGCGGATCTTAAATGAATTTATCCGGGACGGCTATTTTGAACGGCATCTGAACAAGATGCGGATGCACTATCGTGCCAAGCACGATCTGCTGCTTGCAGAGTTAGAGCCGTTTAAAAAGGCTTTTACAATCTCCGGGGAGGATGCGGGACTGCATCTTCTGCTGACGGCGAGAGGAGCTGTCACAGAAGCACAGCTATTGTCTGCTGCGACGGAAGCGGGGGTAAAAGTCTATGGCATGTCGGAAAATATGGTGGAGACCGATGCCCCAAAGGCAACGATACTGTTGGGATTCGGAAGTGTGAGTGAGCCAGAAATGAAAGAAGGTCTTCACAGACTGCAAAAAGCATGGCTGTAAGACCTTCTAAATAGGAATCCTTATGGATTCTTATTCTTCACTGATGGGAGGTTCTGCGTCCTCGGCATCTTCCTCGTCGAAGAACTCTTCTACGCCTTCCACGGTTTCATCCTCTTCCCCGGACAGATCGGGTGCCTGATCGGAGAGTGGAGTGAAAGCGGATGCATCAGTGTCAGCATCTGTGGTATCTGCCTTCTCGGGGGCAGAAGCATCGGGAGTCTGTGCGGCAGTATTCAGAGGAACATAATTGCGGGAGAATTCATTGCTCTCCTCGAGATCCTCATGGAAATCATCGTAATCGTCATCTGCTTCGGAAGATTCCTTCAGCTTGGAATCCTTCTGTTGCATATAGTAGTAAGCAGCTGCGGCTGCAGTACCTACTGCTGCGGTGAACAGCAGAAATTTGCCAAATTTTTTAGCCATAGGGTTGCTCCTTCCATGTTGTAGTGTATGTAACAGTTCGACTTCATATACATTTGTCCATACAGTTATATGATAAACCTTATTGACCAAAATGAAAAGGGATATGTTACGTTATGAATGAGAAATTTTTTGATCTAAAAAAGGAAAAACAGGACAGGATGATCAATGCAGCACTGAAAGCATTTGCTCTTAGCGGCTATCGGCATGCCAGCACCGATGATATTGTGAGGGAGGCGGCTATCAGCAAGGGCTTGTTATTCCATTATTTCGAAAGCAAACTGGGAGTATATGCATTTGTCTATGATTACAGCGTCCGTTACCTGCTGTTGGAGCTGTCTACGGCGGTGGATGCGAAGGAAACGGACCTGTTTGCTCTGATGCAGCAGGTAGAATGCGGGAAAATGCATGCTATGTGCCGGTATCCCTATCTGCAGCAGTTTTTAAACCGGGCACAGTCTGAGAATGTCAGCGAAGCCCTGTTAGCTGTCGAAGAGAGCAGACGGCGCCTGGAGGACGCTTACGAAGCCATCTACGAAAAAGCGGATCTTACAGCGTATGCTTCTGCCAAGGATGCCCAGAAGCTTCGTAAAATGCTGGAGCTGACCATTAAGGGACTGATGAATGAGAGGATTTTAGAGGATGCTTTTCAGCCGGAGATGTTGTATGAAGAGATCACAGAGTATCTGAACTTAAGCAGAAGGCTGGCGGAACGTTCCACACAGCCCTCTGACGAAGAATTTTCGGAAAAATAGCATCCTATTTGCATCGTAATTCTGAAGAAAATGATAACTATTTAGACATCTTATAGGCGGGATCTGCGGGATATCCGCCTTTTAATTTCTGCATGCCGCGCTGGATGGCATCTTTGGAATTCTTCCAGTCGGCGTCCTTATTTCGGTAATCGAATTTCTCCACCAGCCAGGACACATCCTCAGAGATCCGCTGCATGTTCGCTTCCATGACGGGCAGGAGGCCGTCGTAGAATTCCTGCTTTTCCTTATCGGAGAGCTTGCGGTCGGCGGCTTCACAGAGGTCTCCAAAGTGAGGCAGGCAGAAGCCTTTGCCGTCTTTTATTTTTTTACGGAAGCTGTCATCATTTTTCCACAGATAGAAAAAGGTGTCCAGGTATCTTTCATAAGTATCCTTGTACTGGGAACAGATATAGCAGGAGTCCTCTTTTGCGCGGATCCACATACCGATGGTATTTTCACTGCCCTCGGCTTTTTTGAATTTTCCCAGAAGAGAACTTTTTCCGGGACGGAAGGAAGCAAATTCCTGCTGCATTTCCCGGATCATACGCTGGTAGTGCGTTTTCAGGATCCAGGCGTTGCCGAGAGTATTGCCGTAGTCGAACATCTTCTGAAAATGATAGCGGCAGAATCCGGCCTTGTCGGTCTGTTCCCTAATATCCGCTTCCATATAGGAGGAGCCGGAGCCTAAGACGAAGTCCAACAGATCCTGCTCGATACTTCTGTGGATGAAGCAGAAAGGACATTCGTCCTGTGCGTTGACGGCATCGTTTAAGGGGATGGTATATAACTGTTCTTTCATAGGAAATATCCTTTCTCGATCGTTGTTATATCTATTGTATACGAAGCCGGAAAAAATTGCAAAAAGATTAAGCAGTTGTAAAATATTGTCATTTAAAATTAAGAATTGTTTAGTTGTAATACCCTGTGTTTCAAGCTACTATGATATAAAGAACAGAATTAGTAATAGAAAACAGAAAGATGTGATTTATTTTGATATTCAGCAGTATTGAATTTCTGCTGTGGTTCCTGCCGGTTTTTCTGATCGTCTACGGAATCACACCTTCTAAATACAGAAACCTGACGCTGCTTGTGGGAAGCATTGTTTTTTATGCCATGGGAGATGCAGGAAATCTTGCACCTTTGATGATTTCCGTCTTATGTAATTATTTTATCGGGCTGCATCTGGCAAAACGCAGCCCCAGGACATTATGGCGCAAGAGACTGTTGTTCGTGACAGCATTGAGTATTAACATTGGCATCCTGATCTGGTTTAAGTGCCGGGGAGGTTCTGCGGGACTTCCTCTGGGGATCAGTTTTTATACCTTTCAGATATTGTCTTATCTGATCGATGTATATCGCGGAGATGCAGATAGGGAGTATTCTTTTTTAAAATTTGCAACTTATGTGGTCATGTTTCCGAAGCTGATCTCCGGCCCCATTACCCGTTATGGTGAGGTGAAATACAGCCTGTACAACAGGACTTTTACTATGCAGGGACTGGAGGACGGCATGAAGCTGTTCATCTTAGGACTGGCTGCCAAGGTGCTTTTGGCGGATCGCGTGGGGATATTGTGGCATGAGGTACAGGTCACGGGATTTGAGAGTATTTCCACACCGCTTGCATGGCTGGCGGCAATCGCCTATTCCATGGAGATTTACTTCGACTTCTGGGGATATTCTCTGATGGCAATGGGGCTGGGCAGAATGCTTGGGTTTGAACTGCCGGTGAATTTCCGAAGACCCTATATGGCGAGAGGCGTGAGAGATTTCTACCGCAGATGGCATATGACACTGGGGCAGTGGTTCTGCCGGTATGTATATATCCCGTTGGGCGGTAGCAGACAGGGTGAGATACGCACGATTTTTAACCTGTTTGCGGTATGGATATTAACTGCATTCTGGCATGGCACCGGCTGGAACTTTTTCTGCTGGGGCGGATTGCTCTGGATCTGTATTGTACTGGAACGGCAGCTGGGAAGATTAAAATTCGTACATAAAATGAAAGTATTGCCGCACATTTATCTGTGGCTGATCATTCCAGTAAGCTGGATGTGCTTTGCCATTACGGATCTGTCACAGCTGAGGGTCTATCTGGATAAAATGATGTGGTTGGTACCGGGGATCAGCGGCGGCTATGAGGATGCGTGGAAAGCATTGTCTACCTACGGCGGGCTGTTAGCCGTATCCGGGCTGGCATGTACGCCGGTAATCGAAAAGTTGTACAATTACGGTAAGGATAAGATCCTGATGAAAATATTGTTGGCAGCGGTATTCTGGTATTGCGTCTGGAGACTTATATTAGAGGGAAATAACCCATTTATGTACTTTAGTTTTTAGAAAATCTGGATAGGATAGGAAATATGTTACAGAAACTACGACAATGGATAAGAAAATTATCCTTTCCCATCAGTCTGCTGCTTATGGGAGTCCTGTTTTTTACATGGACGGACAACTGGCAGGTGTATACGGATCCCCTTCGGGAATTGTATAACAGGGGTGTGCAGCTGGCAGACGGTGCCCGGATGGGTCAGGCATCGGAGCCCGGACAACAGGATGGAACCGTATCGGGGGATACGGTCCCGGAAGGCACAGAAGATCCTGCAGGGGAAAGTCGGACACCGGCAGCGGGAGAGACATCGGCAGACACGCAGACAGAGACAATGACAACGGAGGAACCACAACCGACAGAACCTTCGGAAGAACTGCCCAAGGAAGTGGTCTACCATACGGTGGATGACAGCTATTTTGCTGATGCTCTGTTCATCGGGGATTCCCGGACAGTGGGAATGTATGAATACGGTGGCCTGGAAGAGATATCCACATTTTATGCCTCTACCGGACTTACGATTTATAAGATGTTCGATTCGAAAATAGTAGCGGTGCCTGGGCAGAAGAAAAAGATCACGGTGGAAGAGGCACTATCCGAGAAGCAGTTTGCCAAAATCTATCTGATGATCGGTATTAATGAGATGGGAACCGGTACGGTGGAATCCTTCATGAAGGCTTACGGGGAGGCAGTACAGCATTTGCAGCAGCTGCAGCCCGATGCGGTGATCTACCTGCAGGCGATCATGAAGGTGACCACGGAGCGCTCCGGGCAGGGAGACTATATTACCAACGAGGGCATCGAAGCCAGGAATGAAGAAATCGCGAAGCTTGCGGACGATGAGAAGATTTTTTATCTGGATGTGAATCCGCTGATCTGCGATGAGACCGGGGGAATGGTGGCATCCTATACTTATGACGGAGTGCACCTGAAGGCCCAGTATATTCCCATCTGGCTGGACTTTTTGAAAGAACATGCAGTGGAATAAATTTTTTCTTGACTGTGGAACGATGAAAAGCTATCATGTAACTAATAAGGTCACATAGGTGTGGGCAGGTAGAGGACTATCTGCCTATCTCTATGCGGCAAATATTACAAGTCACATGTCTATGACACAGGAGGAGAAAAATGAGCGAGAAGACTACACTCGGCGAAAATGGCATTTACGATGCCAGATCCTTGGGCGTGCCCAAGATGCTTCTGCTGGGACTTCAGCACATGTTCGCAATGTTCGGTGCTACCATTCTGGTACCCATGCTGACAGGTCTGGATGTTTCCACAACTTTGTTATTTGCAGGTCTGGGAACTTTATTGTTCCATCTGCTGACCAAGAGAAAGGTACCCGCATTCCTGGGTTCTTCCTTTGCTTTCTTAGGCGGTTATGCCGCGATCGCACCTATGGCAGACGGTGCGGATAATTCCGCATTGCTTCCTTATGCCTGCTTCGGTGTTGCCTGTGCAGGTCTGCTGTACCTGGTATTATCCCTGTTGATCAAGATCTTCGGTACCGGCAAGGTAATGCGTTTCTTCCCGCCCATCGTAACCGGACCTATCATCATTGCCATCGGTCTGACACTGTCCCAGTCCGCTATCAACAACTGTTCCGCAGACTGGCTGATCGCAGTGGTCGCTATTGCACTGGTAGTGATCTGCAATATCTGGGGTAAGGGAATGGTGAAGATCGTTCCGATCATCATCGGTGTTGTCGGTTCTTATGTGCTGGCAGCTATCTTAGGCCGTGTGGATTTCACGCCTGTTGCGGAAGCTGCATGGATCGGACTTCCCATCCATTGGAATGAGACCGCTTTCTGGGCACTGTCCGACGGCAACACTTCTCTGTTAATTACTTCCGTGATCACCATTATGCCGATCGCCCTGGCTACCATGGTAGAGCATATCGGAGATATCTCCGCTATTTCTTCTACTGTTGGTATTAACTATATCAAGGAGCCCGGATTGCATCGTACGCTGTTAGGTGATGGTCTGGCTACCATTATTGCATCCCTGTTCGGCGCTCCTGCGAATACCACTTACGGTGAGAACACCGGTGTACTGTCTCTGACCAAGGTATTCGATCCCAGAGTTATTCGTATTGCAGCAGGCTTCGCTGTACTGTTCTCCTTCTCTCCGAAGGTAGCAGCATTGATCGGATGTATGCCTACCGCTACCTGTGGTGGTGTATCCCTGGTACTGTACGGTATGATCTCTGCAGTCGGTGTTCGTAACATCGTAGAAACTCAGGTAGACTTCACCAAGAGCCGTAACGTTATCATCGCCGCTCTGATCCTGGTACTGTCCATCGGTATCAACTACAGTGCAGCAGGCGCTATCGCATTCCACATCGGCGAGATCACCATCAGCCTGTCCGGACTGGCAGTAGGTGCGCTGACCGGTATTATCCTGAATGCAGTACTGCCCGGCAAGGACTACAAGTTCGATGAGGACAAGCCCGATGACACCGGCGTATGCTTCGCAGTAAAGGGTCAGGAGAACTAAGACATTTTTGCTGAAAACAGCATAAACTGAACAAAGAAAGTAAGAGAGAGTATCCATGGCAGGAGAATAGGGCTGTGGATACTCTTTTTTTCAGTTTGCGTGCCCATGACGCGCAAACTAAAAAGGAGCCCACGCATGGACTCCTCCGGCTGTGCACCTAAACTTCTGATATCTCCGCGATCACTTGGTCAAGTACTTCAAAATAGTTCTCGAAGGTCTTGCGGCAGCATCCGGGATCGTCGATCACGATGCCTTCCGCGCGCAGTCCGGTGAGGGCAAAACCCATAGCCATGCGGTGGTCATCGTAGGTTGCTACGGTGCAGGGGCGCGGAGAACCGGGATAGATGGTGATACTGTCCTGCGTCTCTTCGCAGCGGATGCCCATGCGTGTCAGCTCTGTACAGATGGCATGGATACGGTCACTTTCCTGGAAACGGATGTGCCCGATGCCTGTGATACAGGTGGGGCTGTCGGCAAACGGTGCGATGGCTGCCAGTGTGATCGCCTGATCGGAACAGGAGGACATGTCCACCGTGATACCATGGAAAGCGGGAGCCTGCGCCCCAGCGTCCGGCAAAACGGCAGGAGGCAGCAGGAGGACGCCTTTCTCCGTATCCTGTGCGGTACATCCCATTTTCTCTAAGATACGTAGGAATTCCACATCTCCCTGCAGACTTTCAAAATGCACATGCTCTACACAGACCGGGATCCCCAGTAGCGGTACCATGGCATAGAAATAACAGGCGGCAGAGACATCCGGCTCAATCTGATAATCTAATGCTTTATAATGCTGACCGGCGGAAATATGGAACTGATCCGGGGCGGGACGCTCCACGCAGACACCGAACTGCTCCATCATCTTCTGTGTCATTTCGATATACGCCATCCCGTGGGTACCCTCTACCTGAATCCTAAAATCTTCCGAAGACAAAGTAGAAGCAATCAACAGTGCACTCAAAAATTGACTGCTGTGCCCGATATCAATGGAGATATGATCCTGTCCGAATCCATGAGCGGTCAGCGTAAAAGGAAAATGCCCATCTTCTCCTTCACAGCGGATCTCACATCCAAGCTCTTCCAAAGAAGACAGAAGAGGTGCCATCGGACGCTTCCTCATCTGCTCCGAAGCATCCATATGAAAAACACCTTCCGAGACACCTAAGGTAGCCGTCAGAAAACGCGCTGCCGTTCCCGCACTTCCCACATTTAACGCAGCTTCTCCACAGGGAACCTTTCCTCCCAGTCCTTCTACCGTGACGATACAGCTCTCCTCATCCACCGTCGTCTTAAATCCAAGATCCTGCACACACTTAAGAAAATGCCTCGAATCATCCGAGAACAACACCCCGCGCAGCGTCGACTTTCCCTCCGCCAACATCGCCAGAAGGAGACTGCGGTTCGTGATACTCTTAGACCCCGGTACCCGGACAGTCAGCGGGTCAGCGGTTTTTCTTATTTTATTATATATAGTAGGAACGCGGTAAATTTTATCTGCCATGTAGTTGAGTGGCTCCTTCTGATTTAATATATTTTATATTGCAATATTTTCCTAAAATATGATAATAACCCAGTAGTCACGACAGCAAGTAAGAATAAGCAGGCCGCGTTTCTTACTTGCTGTTGGGGCTACGGACTCACTATCTAAATCATACCATTTTCCATTCCCCTGTACAACTCTCAAAAATTTTTTAAAATAATTATTGACATTCCTAGCGGAATAGTATAGTATAAATCCATAACATCCATATCAAATAAGTAGGAAATAAAAACAAACATAATTTTCAAGTTTAAGGAGGATTCTATTATGAGCAAGATTTACACATCCGCAACCCAGCTGATCGGACATACACCCCTTTTAAAGGTGACAAACTACCTGAAGGACCAGAACATCGAGGGAGTAGAACTGTTAGCAAAGCTGGAGTACTTCAATCCCGCAGGAAGCGTTAAGGACAGAATTGCACTGGCAATGATCGAAGATGCCGAGAAGAAGGGTATTTTAAAAGAAGGTTCCACCATCATTGAACCCACCTCCGGCAACACCGGTATCGGCCTGGCAAGTGTGGCTGCAGCCAAGGGTTACAGAACCATTCTTACACTTCCCGAGACCATGAGTGTGGAGCGTCGTAACCTCCTGAAGGCATACGGTGCAGAGTTGGTACTGACCGAAGGAGCCAAGGGTATGAAGGGTGCTATCGCCAAGGCAGAAGAGTTAGAGAAGTCCATCCCTGGCGCTGTGATCCTCGGACAGTTTGATAACCCCGCGAACCCTGCTGCACATGCAGCTACCACCGGCCCCGAGATCTGGGAAGACACCGATGGAAAGGTTGATATCTTCGTAGCAGGTGTTGGTACCGGCGGAACCGTGACCGGCATTGGTACTTATTTAAAATCCAAGAATCCGGGTGTGAAGATCGTAGCAGTAGAGCCGGCAGATTCTCCCGTACTTTCCGGCGGACAGCCCGGACCTCATAAGCTGCAGGGTATCGGTGCAGGATTCGTTCCTTCCGTTCTGAATACCGGCATCTACGATGAGGTATTCACCGTTACCACAGAGCAGGCATTTACCACCGGCCGCCTGATCGCTCATAAGGAGGGTATCCTCGTGGGAATCACCTCCGGCGCCGCTCTGTACGCAGCAGCACAGATCGCAAAACGCCCTGAAAATGCAGGAAAAACAGTCGTAGCATTGCTTCCTGACTCCGGTGACAGATACCTGTCCACCCCGATGTTCGCAGAAGCTTAAGACGAAATTTACAGAACTGGACAGACTTGCATTCTTGTGTTAGAATGTATGGCATGGTACTAGGAATTCAAGGAATTCGCGCTTTTCTCCCCCTTAAAAGCACGAACCTGGAATGGAGGAACTTATGGAACCGATCATTCAGATCAAGAATGTAACAAAAACTTTTATTGGTAAAGATAATCAGGTAGAAGCCTTAAAGGGTATCAGCCTGGATATCAACAAGGGAGACATCTACGGCATCATCGGTATGAGTGGTGCCGGAAAGTCTACCCTAGTACGTTGCCTGAACTATCTGGAGAAGCCTACCACAGGAACCGTAGTCGTAGAAGACCAGGATCTTTCGACACTGACTGAGGCAGAACTTCGTAAGGTTCGTACAGGCATCGCAATGATCTTTCAGCATTTTAATCTGCTCATGCAGAGAAGTGTTCTGGACAATGTATGCTTCCCCATGGAGATCGTGGGTGTGAAGAAACAGGCGGCCAGAAAGCGCGCTATGGAACTGCTCGAGATCGTAGGACTGAAGGAAAAGGCAGACTCCTATCCTTCCCAGCTCTCCGGTGGACAGAAGCAGCGTGTGGCAATCGCAAGAGCTCTTGCCAATACGCCGAAGATCCTGCTGTGTGACGAGGCGACCAGTGCGCTGGATCCCACGACGACCAAGGAGATCCTGAAATTATTACAGGACATCAACAAACAGTACGGCATCACCATCGTGATCATCACGCATGAGATGGCTGTGGTACAGGAGATCTGTTCACATGTAGCCATTATCGATGCCGGAGAACTGGCAGAGCATGGTACGGTGGAGGAGGTATTTTCCAGACCCCAGTCCCAGGCAGCCAGAAAGCTTGTGTTCATGGTGGATCCCAAGGCGAAGGAAATGTCCGGCAAACGCTGCATCCGCATTGTTTTCACCGAGAATTCTTCTTTCGAGCCTGTGATCGCCAATATGGTGCTGGAGTGCAAGGCTCCCGTCAACATCCTGTTAGCGGATACCAAGGACATCGGTGGTATCGCCCATGGACAGATGATCTTACAGCTGCCGGAGGATGAACTGGCAGCGAACAAGATGATCCATTATTTACAGGAGAGAAAACTGGAAGTGGAGGAGCTGAAAGACTATGTGGGATAATGCAACGATTATGATGCTGGTGGAAGGCACCTTTGTTACTTTGTATATGACCCTTGTTTCCACATTTATGGGGTATGTACTCGGACTTCCTATGGGAATTGCACTGGTAATTACCGCACCCAAGGGATTACGTCCCAACAAGATCATTTATAAGATTTTGGATGTGATCGTCAACATTGTGCGAAGCATTCCGTTTTTGATTTTGTTGATCATGATCATCCCTTTGACCCGTATCATTGTAGGAAAGAGCTACGGCCCGACGGCTACCATCGTTCCTCTGACTCTGGCAGCGGCACCGTTCATTGCCAGAATGGTGGAATCTTCTCTGTTGGAGGTAGATCACGGAGTGATTGAAGCAGCACAGAGCATGGGAGCTAACCTGTGGACGATCATCTGGAAGGTTATGCTGGCAGAATCCAGAACCTCATTGCTTGTGAATGCGACCATTGCACTGGGAACGATCTTAGGCTACTCCGCTATGGCAGGTGCCGTAGGTGGAGGCGGACTCGGTGATATTGCGATCCGATACGGTTATTATCGTTACCAGACCGATATTATGCTGGTGACAGTAGTATTGTTGGTACTGTTGGTACAGCTGCTGCAATATATCGGAATGACGATTTCCAAGAAATTGGATAAGAGAACCCGTTAGGGAAAACGAAAAGATTGAGGCAGATGTAAGGCATCTGATTCAATAGACTAAAATTTTTTACCAAAAGATTTAGGAGGAGAAGTATTATGAAAAAGAAAGTGATTGCTTTGATTGCAGTTGCAGCATTGTCCGTGAGCGCACTGACCGGCTGCGGCAGCAACGACACAGCTGCTCAGACCAGCGAGGCAGCTGCAACAACAGCTAACCAGGAAACCGCTGCCCAGACTACCGAGGCAACAGAAAGCAAGGAAGTAGCTGACACCGATACCACTATCAAGGTAGCTGCAAGTGCAGTACCTCATGCAGAGATCCTGGAGGCAGCAAAGCCTCTGTTAGCGGAGCAGGGTTATACTCTGGAGATTCAGATTTTTGATGACTATGTACAGCCTAATTTAGTAGTAGAGTCCGGTGATTTCGATGCAAACTACTTCCAGCATATCCCTTATCTGGAGAGCTTCAACGAGGAGAAGGGTACCCACCTGGTAAATGCCGGCGGTATCCACTATGAGCCTTTCGGACTGTATCCCGGAACCGAGACCAGCCTGGACAACATTGACAATGCAACCATCGCAGTACCCAACGATACCACCAATGAGGCACGTGCTCTGTTACTGTTACAGGATAACGGTTACATCACCCTGAAGGATGGTGTGGGTCTGACCGCTACTACCAAGGATATCGTAGAGAACCCTCACAACATCACCTTCGTAGAACTGGAAGCAGCACAGGTTCCCAGAACCCTTCCGGAGGTATCCTTCGGTGTCCTGAACGGCAACTATGCTATGGAAGCAGGCTTAACTGTTGCAGACGATGCTCTGCTGTATGAGAGCGATGATTCCGAAGCAGCCGCTACTTATGTAAATGTAATCGCTGTTAAGGAAGGCAACGAGAATCTGCCTAAGATCAAGGCGCTGGTAGATACCCTGAAGTCCGATGAGATCAAGCAGTTCATCAACGACAATTATAATGGTGGCGTTATTCCTTACAAGTAAAGTGAAACGGATTTACATGTAATACAACATAAGTAATGCGAAAATCCGGAGAGCATTCCGTGGAATGGGAGGAGATTTCTCCGAACAGAGTTCGAGTGGGTGCTCTCCAGATTTTTCTGCTGTTTCCACAAATCCTATATGAACTATGGGAAAAGAAAATAAAGAAAAATAAGGTAGAATCTGTGGAAAGCGCAGAAAGATTGGAGCAGTTTGAACCGCTTTGGCTTAAGCCGGCTGATATGAAAAGCAAAACAGAGCAGGAGAATGCTCGGAAATGAGGATAGGATGAAAATTTCAACCAAAGGAAGATATGCAGTACGTGTCATGCTGGATCTGGCATTGAACAACAACGGAGAGTGTATCAAGGTAAAAGAAATTGCTGCCAGACAGGGGATTTCCGAAAAGTATCTGGAGCAGATCATTGCTGTGTTGAATAAGGCAGGATATGTGAAGAGCGTCCGTGGTGCCCAGGGCGGTTATCGCATTGCCAAAGACCCGGCAGATTATACGGTGGGAATGATCCTGCGGCTGACAGAAGGATCCCTTGCACCGGTGGCCTGCCTGGAAGACGGTGCGGACATCTGTGAACGCTGCGATACCTGCGAGACCCTGGAGGTATGGCAGGAGCTGTATGATGCAGTGAATAAAGTAGTGGATGGCGTGACGATCGCAGATCTGGTGGAACGACGCAACAAGCGCCTGGAGAATCTGGATTACTCCATATAACATGATATCAGGGTCAAAAGGTCTAAGCCCACATAAGAATTGACAGCAGCCCGGCAGGTTTCCTGCCGGGCTGTTGTCTGTTTGCAGAGAATGAAAGGGGGGCATTCCTGCAGAAAATGTCAACCAAAGGAATGAATGGTTAACAACTTTAGTATATCGGGAGAAGAACCTATTGTCAACGAAAGTCTGACAAAGGTTGACACCCTTTCATCGACAAATATCGCGTGAAACAAATTTTAAAAATGATATAGTTATAAAAACTACATCAAACAATATAAAATACCACGAAATGCAACGTAATGCTAAAAACTCATTGCTTTTTACTCTATAACATGGTAAGCTAAACTCTGAAAACAAATAGAAAGGTGCATGCCATAATGAGCGAAGCATTTCATATTATATCAGACGGTTCCTGCGATCTTCCCGTGGAACTTACCCAAGAGAAAAATATTACAGTAGTTCCTTTCTATGTATCTTTTGAAGAAGGAAAATATCAGAAGGAAATGGTAGAGATCGGTGTACGTGAATTCTATCAGGAAATGGTGGATCATCCGGATGTATATCCCAAGTCCTCTATGCCGTCCGTACAGGATTACCTGGATGCATTTCTGCCTTATGTCAAAGCAGGAACCCCCATTCTCTGTATCTGCATCACGACCAAATTCAGCGGCTCCATGCAGTCTGCGCTGAATGCGAAGGCGATTCTGGAAGAGGAATATCCCGAAGCAAAGATCTATGTCTGCGATTCCACAGTGAACACAGTTCTTCAGGGAATCTATGTACTGGAAGCAGTAAGGCTACGAGATGCGGGCACAGGATATCAGGAGAGCATTGACCGCCTGAATGAGATCAAGAGCTCTGGAAGAATCTTTTTCACGGTCGGAAATATGGAATACTTAAAGCATGGTGGACGCATCGGCAAAGTAGCAAGTGTAGCAGGAAGCCTGCTTGGCATCAAGCCTATCATCACCTTAAAAGAAGGCGAAATTTTCCCGTCCGGTATCGGCAGAAGCCGCCGCAAGACCGTGGACAAGACTATCGACCTGCTACTGGCATATCTGGCAGAGGAGAAAGCAGATATTGCAGATTACAGTATTTGCATAGGATATGGCTACGATAAGGAAGAAGCCGTGGAGTTTAGGGACAGACTGGTAAGCAGACTGAAGGAGAAGGGATACGACATCGACACCATTCCCATTTTCCAGATCGGTGCTACCATCGGCGTACACACCGGACCTTATCCGCTGGGAATCGGTGTCGTGAAGAAATCCATTAGAGAGTAACATTCCATTTATTTTTTGCAGGCATCTAACAGCTCCTGCACATTTTCAAAAGCATAATCCGGCAGGTATTGGGTATTCGGCTCCCCCTCGGGAGTCAGAATATCCTTTTTTTGTGCCTCGCCGGTGAAAAGGACACAGGTGTCTACGCCGCCGTTGATGCCGCAGGCAATATCAGTGTACAGGCGGTCACCCACCACCAGAGTCTCTTCGGGGGTGAAACCGGATACCTTTAGGCATAAGTTTACGACTTCTTTGCTGGGTTTGCCTAAGTAAATGGGCTGCTTATCGGTGGTAGCGGTGATCATATCACAGATCGCACCGCAATCGGGAATAAATCCGAAGTCGATGGGGCAGCGCAGATCCGGATTGGTACCGTAGAAAGGAACGTCCTGGGTGAATAAAACTTTGCAGACTTCCGTAAGCTTGCCGTAATTTAATTCACTGTCGTAGGCAACCACCACGCAGTCGATATTCTCTTCGCAGACCTCGGTGACATGAAGCCCATTTTTACGCAGTTCGGCGACGAAGGAAGCAGTTCCCAGTACGAAGATTTTTTTCTCTGCATAATTTTCCTTCAGAAAGCGCAGCGTCATATAGCCGGAGGTGATGAACTGATCCTCTGTGCTATCCAAGTGAAACGCATCGTGGAATTTCTTCACATAGTCCAGTCCGCTTTTTGTGGAATTGTTGGTAATGTAATAAGCCCTGCCACCGATGGCATTGATATAGCGGATCAGATCCGCACTGCCTTCGTACAGGGTATCGCCCACGGCGATCGTTCCGTCAATGTCGAACAGGAAAAGCTTTTTATTTTTCAGACGAGCCAGTTTAGCGGCATCGCTGTACCTATGCTTCGGGTCAAAAGTATTCATGATTGTCCTCATTTCTGAGCTTAAAATGCTCAGGTTCATGTTAGCAATGAATGTAGTCACTGTCAAGGAAAAGACAGCGCGCGGAGGAAAAATGTGCGGAGGGAAAATGTGCGGAGGAAAAATGTGCGGAGAGAAAATGTGTGAAGGGAAAATGCGCGAAGGGAAAATGCGCGAAGGAAAAATGTGCGAAGGGAAACGTAAGTGGAATTGCGTAAGCATTTATGGTATGATAGCCATAGGCATGAGCTGTGCTGCCCGTGTTCCTTATGTAATCAGGCAACTTGCAGACAAGATTACGTAAGAAATATGGGAAACAGGGTGAAGCAGCTTAACGACTACAAATAAAAAGGACAACATTACTGTTATGGATGAAAAGAAGGATAAAGGTTTACAGGGAAATGAAAAAATAGAAGAGGCAATTCTGGCATTACAGCAGGAACCCACGGAAGAGCTTCTGGCACACGCCCTGACGGTGGTGCGCAGACGGATGCGGGAGCAGGGGCAGTTCATCGTGGCGGTGGAACCGCCTTCCGCAGATGTGAAGGAAGCGGTGATGCAGGCTGCCGGAACCGCCATGCGCTTACAGGCGGTGCAGACCTCAGATGGGAAAAAATGGTGGTCGGCGTTCACCGGATTTGAAGAAGAATTAAAAGGAAGCGGCAGTGTGATGTCTACGTTTCTCACAGATATGGAGCAGCTGTTTCGCATGGCGCTGAACGCAGACGGCATCGAAGGCGTGATCCTGAATCCCTGGAACCGGACACTGATGTTAGACAAGCAGCTGATCCGCATCATTCTAGGAGAATAATTAAGAGGGAGAATAAGAGCATGACGGAACGCTACGAATTGCCTGTCCTTTTTACGGAGGAAGAGCGGAACGCTTACGCCGCCTGGGGCATCAAAAAAGAGAAAGTACTGATGCCGTTTGCCATAGCGACGGTCTTGATCTATGTGGTGACGGCAGCATTTGTCGTAATGAAAGTCTGGGGCGTACGGGACAGTGATCATGTGCTGTTCCAGATGCTGGTACTGGGCGACTGGATTCCGGAACTGACGGGAGTGCTGGCGGTTCTTATGACGATCCTGTTGCTGGGACCGTTAAATTTTATATTGGACAAAATATGGAAAAAACCGGCAGAACCTATGACACTGATCGTAGAACCGGAAGGAACGAACGTGAAGATTCGTAAGGCTCAGACTGGCAGAGAAGAGAATCCGAAGAATCGAAAGATGGCGACGGAGACGGAGAACTATCCGCTGGCACAGCTGTTCGCCTTCTTAAACCCGAAGGACAACACAATCTGTTATCAGAAGAAATGGTACATAATTGGAGAGAATACCATAGAAAACATATATCCTGCAAAATACAGACATCCCTGGATGGATCACCCGGAAAATAAAGCAAGCGCAATCACAGATGTGCAGAGACTTACGGATATTCTGAAAGGGTACGAAGCGTCCCTGGAGGCTGTCCACAAGGAACAGGAATGGCTGGATAAGCAGATAGGACTGAAAGGAAAGGGAACAACATGAAATTTATATCGTGGAACGTAAACGGATTGAGAGCCTGCATGCAGAAAGGCTTCTTAGATTTTTTTAAAGAGATAGACGCAGATATTTTCTGCTTACAGGAGACTAAATTACAGGAGGGACAGATTGATTTAGAGCTGCCCGGATATCACCAGTACTGGAACTATGCGGAGAAAAAGGGCTATTCCGGTACCGCCATTTTTACCAAGGAGGAACCCTTGCAGGTGACTTACGGCATCGGCGTGGAAGAGCATGACCATGAGGGGCGCGTGATCACCGCAGAATATCCGGAATTTTATTTCGTGACAGTCTATGTACCCAATGCCCAGCAGGAATTAAAGCGCCTGGATTACCGGATGCAGTGGGAAGCGGATTTCCTGGCGTATCTGAAGAATCTGGAAGAGAAAAAGCCGGTGATCTATGCCGGAGACCTGAATGTTGCGCATCAGGAGATCGACCTGAAGAATCCGAAGACGAATCGTGGCAATGCGGGATTCACCGACGAGGAGCGCGCCTGTTTCTCCAAAGTACTGGAAAACGGATTTATCGATACCTTCCGCTATTTTTATCCGGAGCAGACCGGAATCTATTCCTGGTGGTCTTACAGATTCCAGGCGAGGGCGAAAAATGCCGGATGGAGAATTGACTATTTCGTGGTATCGCAGTGCCTGCAGGACAGACTGGCGGATGCGAAGATCCACACGGAAGTTCCGGGATCGGACCATTGCCCGATCGAGCTTGATATACAATAGGCAGAAGACTGCAAAAGGAGACCTATGAGCTTACGTTTCTATTTCGGACCATCCGGGTCCGGCAAGAGTCACAGAATCTATGAAGAGATCATGCAACGGGCAGCGCAGGAGCCGGGGAGGAATTTCCTGATCATCGTGCCGGATCAGTTCACCATGCAGACCCAGAAGGATCTGGTCATGCGCAGTGACAGAGGTGGCATCCTGAATATCGATGTCTTAAGCTTCGGGCGACTCAGCCATCGTATCCTGGAGGAAGTAGGAACGAAGGAAATGCCCATATTGGATGACACCGGCAAAAGTCTGGTGCTGCAGAAGATCGCGGCAGATCTGAAGGAGCAGCTGCCTGCCATGGGAAGCCTGTTGCATAAGCAGGGGTACATTCATGAGGTGAAAAGTGCTATCTCCGAGTTTATGCAGTACGGAATCAGCACACAGGATATGGATAAGTTGATCGCCAGCGCCGAAAAAAGGGGCGCACTGGCAATGAAGCTCAGAGACTTAAAGACCCTGTACCGGGGATTTCAGGATTATATCAGGGATCATTTCATCACCACGGAGGAGACATTGGATGTGCTGCGCAGATCCCTGGTAAAGTCGAAGATCCTACAGGACAGTGTGGTGGTATTTGACGGATTCACGGGATTCACCCCCATACAGAACCGCCTGATCCAGGAGCTGATGCGGGTGTGCGCGGAGACCATAGTCACCGTGACTATCGGCGCGGAAGAAGACCCGTACCAGCCGGACGGCGAGCAGAAGCTGTTCCACTTAAGTAAAAAGACGGTGGCGGATCTGGTGAAGCTGGCGGCGGAAGCAGAGGTGGAGCGAGGAGAAGATGTCTTTGTCAAAGGCGGCATCAACCGATTCACCCAGGCTCCGGCGTTATGCTATCTGGAGCAGAATCTGTTCCGGTACCAGTATGAGCCCTACACGGAAAAGCAGCAGGAGCTTTTCATGTTCGAGGCACTTTCTCCCAGAGAGGAAGTCCACCAGACAGCATTGTATATCAGAAATCTGATCAGAGAGCAGGAATTTAACTACCGGGATATTGCCGTGGTCATCGGTGACCTGGAGGGGTACGCATCCTATGTGGAGACAGAATTCGGGCAGCTGGAGATTCCCTGCTTTATAGACCGTACCAGAGGAATCGTCTTAAATCCCATGATCGAATATATCAAGAGCGCGCTGCAGCTGTATATTAAGGATTTTTCCTATGACACAGTGTTTCATTTTCTGCGAAGCGGCATGGTGGACATTTCCAGAGAGGAGATCGATGAACTGGAAAATTATGTGATCCGCACCGGAGCGAGAGGGTATCGTACTTACAGCAGGCTGTTTACCCGCAGGACGGAAGAAATGCAACAGGGTAGTGGGCAGGACGACACAGAGCGTGTGGAAGAGACCCTGGAGCGTCTGAACCGTATCAGGCAGCAGTTTGCGGATACCGTGGAGATTCTGCATATGGATCCCCAGGCAAAAGCCGGCGAGTATGTGGATCATCTGTATGATTTTTTAGAGCAGAATCAGGTACAGCAAAAGCTTTTGAATTATCAGCAGCAGTTCGAGCAGGAGGGCGACCTGGCAAAAGCCAGGGAATATGCGCAGATATACCGTCTGGTCATGGACCTGCTGGATCAGATCTATGGGCTGTTGGGGGAGGAAGAGATCTCCAGACAGGAATTTGCGGATATCCTGGATGCGGGATTCGGCGAGATCACAGTAGGTACGATTCCGCAGAATGTGGATCGTATTGTGGTGGGTGATATGGAGCGTACCCGTTTAAAGCAGGTTAAAGTACTGTTTTTCCTGGGGGTAAATGACGGAAACATCCCGAAAAATGCCTCGAAGGGCGGCATTATCTCCGATATGGACAGAGAATTTTTAATAGAGTCCGGAACAGAAATGGCACCGAGTCCCAGACAACAGATGTACATTCAGAGACTGTATCTGTATCTGAATATGACGAAACCCTCAGAACGGCTGTATCTGTCTTATGCCAAGGTAAACAGTGATGGAAAGGGAATCCGTCCGTCCTACCTGATCGATACGGTACGGAAGCTTTTTCCGCAGCTTGCGGTGGAATATCCCCAGAACCGCAGCCGTATCGAACAGATCGAGGGCAGACAGGAAGGTGCCAGGTATCTGGCGGAGGAATTGCGGGAATATGCGGACGGAACGCTGCGGGAAGAGGAACGGCAGGATTTTTATCTCATGTACCGTGCCTATGAAGCGGATCCGGAGGGCAGAGACCGTCTGACTGCGGCAGCATTTAGAAGATATAAGGAGAGCGGTCTGTCAAGAATCGTGGCGAGAGCACTGTACGGCAGACAGCTGGAGAACAGTGTGAGCCGCTTAGAGACCTATGCTGCCTGCGCCTGCAGACATTTTCTGCAATACGGTCTGTCCCTGCGGGAGCGGGAAGAATTCGGCTTTGAAGTGTCGGATATGGGTAATGTTTACCATGCGGTATTAGAAAATTTTGCAGGAAAACTTGCAGAATCCAACCTGACATGGTGGAATTTTTCCGAAGATTTTGCATTAAAAACGGTCAAAGAATCGGTGGAAGCCTACGCAGCAACTTACGGAGAGACCGTATTATACAGTTCTGCAAGGAATGAATATGCCATTACACGTATGAGCAGGATACTGACACGGACGGTACTGACCTTACAGCAGCATCTGAAGCAGGGAAGCTTTCAGCCGGATGACTATGAACTGTCCTTCCGGTTCGCGGAGAATCTGGATAGCATTCATGTGGATCTGTCCGAAGAAGAGAAGATGCACCTGCAGGGACGTATTGACCGTATTGATGTATCGGAGGACGCGGAGCATGTCTATGTCAAGGTCATCGATTACAAGTCCGGCAATAAGAAATTCGACCTGGCGGCATTGTATTACGGACTGCAGTTACAGCTGGTGGTCTATATGAATGCGGCAATGGAACTGGAGAGCAGAAAGCATCCGGACAAGGAGATCGTACCGGCGGCACTTTTGTACTATCACATCGATGATCCTACCATAGAGACACCGGTGGAACTGACAGATGAACAGATCAATGAGCAGATCCTCGCGAAGCTTCGGATGAATGGTGTGGTAAACAGTGATCCCGAGGTCGTGGAACGGCTGGACCATTACTTGCAGGATAAATCTGCAGTCATTCCGGTGGAGAAGAAAAAGGACGGAAGCTTCAGTGCCAGAAGCGGAATCTTAAGCCGGGAGGAGATGCAGCTGGTATCTGCTTACGTGGATGCGAAGATCCGTGATATCGGCAGGGAGATCCTGGATGGAAAAATAGCGGCGAACCCTTACGAGAAGGGGAACGAGGAAGCCTGCACGTACTGTGCCTATAAAAAAGTCTGTGGCTTTGACGGCAGTATTCCCGGATATGAGAAGAGGCAGCTGGAGGATCTGGATAAGCAGACGCTGATGCAGCGGATGCAGGAGACAATGGAAGCGTAGGGCAAAAGGTGCCCGGTGGGAGTGCATGTCCGTCAGAAAGCACGAAGAAAAGTGCCTGCCGCACGCAGAAACAGGGTGGCAGGATAGAGACAGGATGGCAGGATAGAGATAGGATAAAGATAAGATAAGAGAATCAGGAACAGAGGTAGTATATGGGAATGAAATTCACCCCGGAACAGCAAAGGGTAATCGAACTGCATAACAGTAATATTCTGGTATCGGCGGCCGCGGGAAGTGGTAAAACGGCAGTGTTGGTGGAACGTATCATCCGTATGATCTGTGACGGAGAACATCCGGCGGATATCGACAGACTGCTGATCGTGACATTTACCAATGCCGCCGCAGCAGAAATGCGGGAACGTATCGCAGCCGGAATCGCCGCAAGACTGGAGGCGGATCCCGGCAACGAGCATATCCAGAAGCAGTCTGCACTGTTGCATAATGCGCAGATCACTACTATCGACAGCTTCAGCCTGTTCCTGATTCGGAACCATTTTAATGAGATCGGTCTGGATCCGGATTTCCGCGTGGCGGACGAGGGCGAGATCAAGCTGCTTCAGCAGGAAGTACTGGCGCAGCTTTTAGAGGATGCCTATGCAGGGAATTTTGTTCCGGAAGCCCTAGAGCAGTTCCACGCCTGTGTGGAGTATTTCTGCCCGGGAGGCAGGGAGAGCGTGCTGGAGCAGCATATCCTGAACCTGTCCCACTATGCGGGAAGCTTTCCATGGCCGGAGGAATGGCTGGAGGAGCGCAAAAATGATTATGCCGCAGGAGATATGGAAGCACTGGTTCGCAGCGATTACGGACAATATCTGACGGAACGGGTGAACCGCACCGTGGAGGGATGCCTGGAAAAACTGCGGGAAGTGAAGCGGTTGTGTGAACTGCCGGACGGTCCGTATATGTACGGGGAACTGACCGATGCAGAGATCGAACAGCTGGAGAAACTTACAGACTGCAAGAACCTGGAGGAACAGGCTGCTAAGATTCCCGCCGTGACTTTCGCACGGCTCCCTTCTAAAAAGGATGACAGCGTGGATCCCGCCAAACGGGAACTGGCAAAGGCAATCCGAAACAGTGTGAAGGATACCTTAAGTGACCTTTCAGAGAGCTATTTTAAGACCCCGTTAGAACTGGTGGTGGAGCAGGGAAAAGCCTGCAGAGAGCCGCTGCGAATACTGCTTGATCTGGTGTTAGAGTTCGACAGAAGGCTTCTCGCTGCAAAGCAGGAGAGACATCTGATCGATTTTTCCGATATGGAGCATTATGCTCTGCAGATTCTGTTAAAATGGGAAAAAGCGGAAGAAAAAGGCGACGCAGGAACGGATCATGCTGAAACAAAATATCGTATTGTGCCAAGTGACGTTGCAATGGAGTACCGCCAGTATTTTCAGGAGATCCTTATCGATGAATACCAGGACAGTAACCTGGTGCAGGAGTATCTGTTAAGCGCCATCTCCGGGGAAGCTGAGGGACATTACAACCGCTTCATGGTAGGCGATGTGAAGCAGAGCATCTACAAATTCCGTCTGGCGAGACCGGAACTGTTTCTGGAAAAATACGACACTTATCAGGAGACCGGGGATCTGTGCCGGATTGACCTGGCGAAGAACTTCCGAAGCCGCGTACAGGTGGTGGATGCGGTGAATGGTGTATTTTCCCGTATCATGAGCAGGGAGATCGGCGGTATCGCTTACGATGACAAGGCGGCACTGTATCCAGGGGCAACCTATCCTGCTGCGGAGGATCCTGCGTACGGCAGTGAAGCTTTGCTGATCCGCAAGCCGGAAAAGGGAGAGCGCGAAGAGAGCGGCATCGGAGAGCAGCATGCCGAGGGTGCGGGAGTCCTTGTGGATTACGATAATGTACGACAGTTGGAAGCGCTCGCCATTGCCGCCCGTATAAAGCAGTTGAAGGGAAGTCTGAAGGTCATGGAGAAGTCCACGGGAGAACTTCGCCCGGTGCGATATTCGGATATGGTCATCCTACTCCGTACTACCAGCGGCTGGGATGAGGAATTCAAAAGGATCCTGGAACAGCAGGGAATCCCTGTCTACATCACTTCCAAGACGGGATATTTCGGGGCGCTGGAGGTGCAGGAGCTGTTGCAGTTTTTACGGGTGCTGGACAATCCAAGGCAGGATATCCCGCTGTTTGGCGTGATGCAATCCGTCTTCGGTGGATTCACCCAGGAAGAGATCGCGCAGATCCGCAGTGGCGGGGAAGGGCATTCCAGAAAACGGATGACGCTATATGAAGCGCTGAAGGAAGTAGCACAGAGCGGTCGGACGGTGGAAGAGGGAGAAGAGACATCAGCGGGCGAAAGCGCCGGGGAAGAAACAGAGCTTTCACAAAAGGCAGATACCTTCTTACAACGGATTGACCACTACCGTGACCTGACTCCTTTCACCTCGATCCGTGAACTGTTGCAGCGGATACTTGACGATTATAATTATCTGAATTATGTGACGGCACTTCCCGCCGGCAGCAAGCGCCGCGCGAATGTGGAGATGCTGCTTACGAAGGCATCCGCTTTCGAGAAGACCAGTTATTTCGGACTGTTCCACTTTATCCGTTACATGGAGCAACTGGAAAAATATGACGTGGATTACGGCGAGGCGGACACCCTGGATGAAAATGCAGATGTGGTCAGGATCATGAGTATCCACAAAAGTAAAGGACTGGAATTCCCGGTGGTATTTGTCTCCGGACTGTCGAAACGCTTCAACATGCAGGATGCGAACCAATCCCTGATCGTGGACATGGATCTGGGTGTCGCGGTGGATTATGTGGATTCCGTACGACGTATTAAAAATAAGACCCTCCGCCGAGCGGTTCTGTCTGCAAAAATGAAGGAAGATAATCTGGCGGAGGAATTACGTGTGCTCTACGTGGCACTGACCCGTGCCAGAGAGAAGCTGATCTTAACAGCGGTATTGGACAAGGCCGACGAAAAGTGGGAGTTGGCGCAGATGACCGGACAGGAGAGGCTGACTTATCTGGATTTCTGTGAGGCGGGAAGCTATATGGATTTCCTTCTGCCGATCCTGCCGAAGACGGGAATTGCGGTGAAGACAATGAGAACAGAAGACCTGACGGCAGAAGAGATCAGAGAGCAGCTGCGCATGGGTGACCGCAGGGAGGAACTGCAGCGGGTAGCGGATGGGGAGGTACTTTTACCCGGAGATCCGGAAGAAAATGAAAGAAAACTTTCTAAGTTAAGGGAGCGTTTTGCTTATCAATATCCCCATCCAGGGTTACAGAAGTTGTATACCAAGACCACAGTGTCAGAGTTAAAAATCGCAGCCATGGCGGAAAGAGATGAGGAGGCATTCCATACCTTTGAGGAAAAAGAAGTCGTTCCCTATATTCCTGCATTCCGAAGAGAGCAGGAGAAGGTCAGCGGAGCTGTCCGGGGAAGCGCTTTCCACCGTGTCATGGAGCTGTTGGATTTTACGTATGTATTTGTCGAATCAGGACTGTTTGAAAAATGCCCCGGAGATTATGAGACATACCGTAAGAGACTGGACGCGGAGAGACTTAAGAAGCGGTTGGAAGAATTCTTACAGCGGGAAACGGTATCTTTACGCCTGACGGAGGAATATGCCAAAGCAGTCAGTCTGCCGAAGATCCTCAATTTTCTGGAACAGGAGCTGGCATACCGCATGTGGCGTGCGCAGGAGCAGGGGCTTCTATACAGAGAGCAACCCTTTGTGCTGGGCATTGATGCAAAACGCCTGGATCCGGATCTGCCCGAGGGAGAAAAGGTGCTCATTCAGGGTATCATCGATGTCTTTTTCATAGAAGACAGTGAGATTGTTCTGCTGGACTACAAGACCGATGTGATCGACTCCCTGGAAGCCCTCTGGAACCGCTACAACGTTCAGATTCAGTACTATGAGGAAGCACTGACGAAGCTGATGCAGATGCCCGTGAAGGAGCGGATCCTGTATTCCTTCTACTTGGAAAAATATGAGTAATAAAAAGGAGATGTCCACATGGATATCTCCTTTTACATACGAATGAAATTATGCGGTGATCACAGTGCCTGCCTTGCCTTTAATGGCATCCTTGACATGATCCATGGAGGTGATCAGGACTTTGCCGGTGGGAACCTTCTCGAGGTAAGCGATGGCTGCCTCAATCTTGGGAAGCATGGTGCCTTCCTCGAACTGTCCTGCTGCGATCAGATCCTTTGCTTCTGCTACGGTGAGAGTCTCCAGTGCTGTCTGATCCTCCTTACCGAAATTCTTATAAACATAGGGAACTGAGGTCAGGATGATCAGCTCGTCACAGCTTAGGTCGGAAGCAAGCTTACCGGCGATGGCATCCTTCTCGATGACTGCGGAAGCACCCTTCAGCGCATGCTTCTGCTCGATCACGGGGATTCCGCCGCCGCCACAGGCGATGACTACCTGATCTGCGGCTGCCAGCGCACGGATGGCTTCGATCTCTACAATGTCGATAGGCTTGGGGGCAGCAACGACACGGCGGAAGCCCTTGCCGGGATCTTCCTTGACATAGTTGCCTTTCTTTACTTCAATCTCAGCATCTTCCTTGGACATGTAACGACCGATGACCTTGGTGGGCTCATAGAAGGCTTCATCATAAGGATCTACGGTCACCTGGGTCAGAATCGTGCTCACCGGCTTGGAAATGCCGCGATCCAAAAGCTCTGCACGAAGAGAGTTCTGGATATCATAGCCTACATAACCCTGGCTCATAGCGGAGCAGACACACATAGGTGCGGGGGTATAGTCGATGTACACACGGCGTAACTCGGTCATGGCCTTATGGATCATGCTGACCTGCGGACCGTTACTGTGGGTGATCGTCAGCTGATAATCTGCCTCCACCAGGTCTGCCAGAGCCTTGGCGGTTACTTTTACCGCATCCCACTGCTCGGTAGTGGTATAGCCCAGGGCGTCATGTCCCAGAGATACGACAACACTTTTTTTGCTCATAAGATTACCTCTCTATATGTATTTTCCTAAGAATTTCTTCGTCAAAAGATGTTACCAGTATAACATATTTTCTCCAGGGTGTATAGCCATTTCTATACAATGAAACCTTCCAGAATCGTAGTCAGCTCCTCTGAGCGGGCTGCCAGTGCGGAGGTGGCTTTGTCCAGATTCTGAATGGCCTGCAGCTGTTTTTCGGCAGCAGTCTGTACATTGGAGGATCCGGCAGCAGTTTCTGCGGACACTGCGGAGATACCGGAGATGGCGGACAGGGTAGTGGTGCGCTGGTGTTCCATTTCCGACACGCCTGCATTGATCTGCTGCAGGAATTTCAGAAGCTCTGTTACCTTGGAATCTATCTCACGGAAGGAGTCTGTGGTACTGCCAACGGACTGGTTCTGATCCGCTACAATGCCCTTGGCCTGTCTGGCAACCTGTGTAGCTTCGTCTGTGGTAATCTCAATCTCTTCGATGATCCGGGAGATCTCACCGGAGGAGTGCAGGGACTGATCCGCCAGCTTCTGGATCTCCTGAGCGACCACTGCGAAGCCTCTTCCGGATTCGCCGGCTCTGGCAGCTTCAATGGAAGCGTTAAGGGACAGGAGGTTGGTCTGCTCTGCAATCTCATTAATGGCTTCAGTGATGGAGCCGATGGCTTTGGATTTCTCGTTCAGCCTGCCGATGGTATCTACGATGTTGGAGGTGATCTGCATGGTGGAAGAGGTATTCTCCTTCAGATGTTCCACGGATTCGATACCGGTATGGATCGCAGCGGTGGTGCCGGTGGCAAGCGCACTGATCTGGTCAGAATGTGAGGATACGTTGCCGATGGTGTCGGACAGAGAGTCCATCTGCTGCAGGCAGTCCTCAGAGCTTTCATCCAGTTTTTCAATACCCTGGCGCATTTCACCTACCTGATTCTGGATATCCTGGGAGGTAGCCAGGAAATGTGAGGAAGCCGCAGACATATCGGTGGCAGCCCGGGATAATTCTTCATTGACATTCTTCAGCCCGGATACAAGCTTCTTCATGTGTGCGATCATATCACAGATACCCTCAGCTAATAGCTGGAATTCGTCATTGCGCTTGGAGTGGACTTCGATCGTCAGATCTCCGTCAGAGACTTTTTTCAGCCGGCGGATAAAATAGTAGATGGAGCCGCCATACTGCCCGGCTAACAGAGAACCCAGCAGGATCGCCACGGCACTTGCTGCAACGACAAGGATCAGAGACACATTTTTAATCTCCGCTGTCTGACCGATGATATTTGCCTGAGGGATCAGGGCACAGATCATGGCATTACGGGCACCAATCTTGGAATAGAGAAAGAGATATTCTGCGCCTGCCTCTTCCACATAGGAGGAGCCGTTCTCTTCCTCAGAGGCAAATGCCTCATCTACATAGGATTTGCCGACAAAGGTATTTTCTGCTGCCGTATCGGAGCTAGAGGAGAGGTATTCGATGCCATCGCAGGTGACAAAGCCTACGAGACTGCCCTCGCCGCCATCCAGGGAGGATAAAGAGGTATCCAGGACACTCGGTTTGAAATCAATGATCAGGATCGCCGGAGCATTGGAGAAATATCTGGCGAGGCGGACACTGTATTTGGAGGAATCCGTGCCAAGCTTTGCATCGACCTCGGACTGGTTGCCGAAAAGGTAATATTTTGCCTTGTCCGCGGATAAGATCTGACCCTGGGAACTTTCAAGGTACGCACTTAAGAGACCGGTCTCCTTCGTTTTCGTGGTAGAGATCGTCTTCTCCTTGTCAGAGAGCACGTAAATATTGGAGAGCAGGGCATCCGTGGTCACAGCTTTGATAAAGGTATCTTCATAGGTGTTTGGAGTATTGTACAAGGTAGTGGAATCGTTATCATACAGACCGTTCAGATACTGCTTCAGGATATCCTCATTCATATATCCCTTGTAGTTGGACTGGACCGTGTCAAAAGAAAGCGTCAGGTACTGATTCATCATGCTGACGGTCTGGTCCACGGAGTCGCGGTAGGTTGCAATGATCTGTGTGGTAGCCTTCTGATAGGATACGAAGCCTAAGACAATGATGAAGACCACAGGGATCAGAAAAGCGAAGATCAGCTTAAAGCGTATCCGATTCCAGATAGGAATAGGGTTTTTCTTAGTATTTTTTGTCAAAATAGACACCTCCGATGCAGATTTAGTATTGATGGATACATTTTACCAAAGTTTTATCCAAATATCTACATTAATGTGAAAACGATTTCTTAAAATGAGCCTCATTAATAGGCAGGAGCGCTTTTGCTTTACATAATATGTTACAAAGTAATATAATGATACCAGATGAAGGAAGCAATGGCGGGAAGGAAACAGGAATCGATATGCAGAAAAAAGAACGTATGGCAAATCTGGAAGTACTGCGCTGTGTGGCAATGATGATGGTCGTGGTGCTGCACTATCTGGGCAAGGGAGGACTGCTGCCGGATCTGACAGCGCCTTTATCAGCGCAGGATATGGCAGCCTGGCTGTTAGAAGCAATCTGCATTGTAGCCGTGAATGTGTATATGATGATCAGCGGATACTTTTTATGCGAAAGCTCTTTTAAACTGAGCAGGCTGCTTACGCTGTGGCTGCAGCTGTGGCTGTATTCTGTGGGTATCGGTGTGCTGGCTGCGGTGACTGGGATCGTTCCTGCGGCGGAAGTGAGTACGCATTATTATCTGACATTACTGTTCCCGGTGACCATGGGGCATTACTGGTTCTTGACGGCGTATGTATTTTTATATATTCTGTTACCCTTCGTGGGAATCGGGCTCAGACGGATGACGAAGCAGCAGTTTCGGGTGGCACTGGTGCTGCTATTTGCTGCATTTTGTCTGGTTAAATCCATTCTGCCCTTCCGGTTGGAGGAGGATAGCAAGGGCTATGACTGCATCTGGTATCTGTGTGTGTTTTGTGCAGCCGCATATCTTCGCAGATTCGGAATTCCTTTTTTACAGAAAAAATCCCGGGCGTTGTTGCTGTATCTGATCGGCGTCCTCGGAACTTTTGGAGAGGCAATGCTGCTGCATTTATTTTATCTGCGGACAGGCAGCCTGGAACTGATTTTGAAGCTTCCGTATGAATATAACCATATTTTCCCGTTCTTAGCTTCTGTCGGGCTGTTTTGCCTGTTTCTGGACAGTGACATCCGGGGGAAGATCGGCAGCGTGGCGGTGAAGATCGCACCTTACACATTAGGAGTGTATCTGTTGCATGAGAACCTGGGGGTGCGTTATGCCTGGCAACCCTGGCTTGGTTCGGACCGCATAGACGGTGTCGTATCGTTGCTCTTATGGACTGTTATCGCAGTGATCGTGGTATTTGTCCTGGGAATTTTGGTGGATGTTATCCGCAAAAATATCTGTGAAGGATTGCATAAGATATTCCTGCACATTCGTCCTTATCGTGTTCTTACGGAAAAAATACAGACCGTAGATACTATGTTCAAAAGAGAGGTAACACCGTGACAGATAACGTTAAAAATAAAATAGCTGGAACCGGCGGTCAGAGCCATAGACGCCTCTGGGAGTTCTTATTCGTGGCTGTTCTGGTACTGTATCCCCTGCGGCATATAGCCTGGGGCCTGGATCTGTGGGATACCGGCTACGGCTATGCGAATTTTGAATATATGGGAACCAGGCATATGGATCCCATGTGGCTGTTTTCCACTTATCTGACCACTGCCATCGGACATTTCCTTAGTCTGCTGCCCGGGGCGAAAACGCTGATCGGCATGAATTTTTATACGGGCTTAAGTATCAGCCTGCTGGCGGTTCTGGGCTATTATTTTTGTACAAAAGTGCTGAAGATACCAGCCGGGCTTGCCTTTTTGGGCGAATTTACGGCAGTAAGCTTTTGCTGGTGCCCTACGGGATCTTTTTATAATTATGTGACGTATGTATTCTTCCTGGTCTCCGTGATCTGTCTGTATCTGGGGCTGTCCCGGGGGAAAGGAGGTTTACTGTTTGCCGCAGGGGTGGCACTGGGCTGTAATGTGCTGGCAAGATTTTCCAATCTTCCGGAAGCCGCGATGATCGTGGGTGTGTGGGCATACGGGATCATCTGCTGGCTGGAAGAGCGCAAAGGCATTGCGCAGGATTGTGGTGGCGTTGCGGGAAATGCTGAAACGGAAGATAAGAAAGCACGAAAAAAGGAAGCAGGCAGGAGGCTTCGTAAGAAGCTGTTACAGGATACCGGGATGTGTCTGGCGGGGTATCTTACTGCATTGCTGGTATTATTCGGTTACATTCAGATCCGCTATGGCATGGATGCGTATGTAAGAGGCATTCAGAGGCTGTTCTCCATGACGGAGGTGGCTACGGATTATACTGCTGCATCCATGATCCTGGGAATGTTCGACTGGTATCTCCAGAATCTGTACTGGGAGCTTAGGATGTGCGTATTCCTGATCGTGGGAACGATAGCGGTGGGATTATTGGAATTCGCCGCAGCTTGTGTAAGAGATTCTTATGCAGGGAAGGACACGATAAAAAAGGTGCTGCGGATCCTGGAATGGACCGTAAGTGCGCTGCTTACTGTGATCATGGTATTCTGGCTGTACCGGCAGGGGTTCTGTGCTACGGAATACACACATTACGGCGCTATTATCTGGCCGGGAGTGACCTTTTTAACACTGACGCTTTTGGTGACGCTGTGGCGGATATTCACGCCTTCTGCACCGAGGGAGGAAAAGCTGGTCAGCGGTCTGATCTTCCTGATCGTGCTGATCACTTCTCTTGGAAGTAACAATAAGCTTTACCCCAGCATGAATAATCTGTTCCTGGCACTGCCTTATATGAATTGGCAGTTTTATCGGTTCTGCAAATATGCTGGCAGCTTCCGGTGGAAGCGGGTCACGCTATCCGCTGCTCCCGCAAAATGTATCTTTGGTGGGTTCTTTCTGTTATTTTTCATCCAGGTGGGACTGTTTGGTAGAAGTTTTGTATTCGTGGAGGGTACCGGTGTGCAGGAGCTCAGTGCACAGGTGACCAACAACAAGACTTTGCAGAATGTATGGATGAGTGAGGAACGTGCCGGATGGATGCAGGAGATCTCCGAGTATGTGAATACCGGAGGACTTGTGGGAAAGGATGTGCTGCTCTACGGTCAGATCCCGGCATTGTCCTATTATCTGCAGATGCCTGCGGCATTCAATCCCTGGCCGGATCTGGATTCCTATCAGATCGCACAGATGGAAGAGGATATGCTTAAGATGCAGGAGCGGATGGATGCGGATGCGACTTACCGTCCGGTGGTACTGTTGGAGAAAAAATATGCCATATATCTGGAAGAAGGAGAAGCAGCACTTAAGGCCATGCAGCCTACGGAAAAAGAGTGGGAATATATCGTGGATAATCCCAAGCTTATGCTGATCGGAAAGTTCATGGAAGATTATGGGTATGAGAAGACTTTTGAAAATGAGAAATTTGTGATCTATGAATAGAAGATATATAGATGAAATATAGAAGAAATATAAAATAACTCCCCGGAAGACTTCATCTTCCGGGGAGTTTGCTTTGGAAATAAAACGATCTTATAACAACTGTAAGCCGTTCTTTTCTGCAGTCTCCATAACCTCATCGGACCACAGAGAACACTGTACTTCGCCGATATGAGCTTTTCTTAAGAAGAACATACAGATACGGGACTGACCGATACCACCGCCGATGGTAAGAGGAAGCTCACCGTTAATGACTGCCTTGTGATAAGGAAGTTCTGCACGCTCGGGGCAGCCAGCCTTCTGTAACTGGTCTAACAGAGCCTTTTTGTCTACACGGATACCCATACTGGACAGCTCCAGAGCGATATCCAGAACCGGATAATATACCACGATATCCGCATTCAGAGACCAGTCATCGTAGTCCGGGGCACGACCGTCATGAGGCTTACCATTCTCTAAGGTCTCACCGATCTGCATGATGCAGACAGCACCCTTAGCCTTGGCAATGTAGTATTCGCGTTCCTTCGGAGAATAATCAGGGAACATTTCCTCCAGCTCACTGGTAGTCACGAAGAAGATGTCATGAGGAAGGATCTCCTCAATGTAGTCATAATGGATGGACATATACTTCTCAGTCTTGCGCAGAACCTTGTATACGGTGCGGACAGTCTCTTTCAGAGTCTCCAGATTCCGCTCATCCCTGGTGATGATCTTCTCCCAGTCCCACTGGTCTACATAGATGGAGTGGATGTTGTCGGTTTCTTCATCCTGGCGGATGGCACTCATGTCGGTGTAGAGACCCTCACCGGGCTTAAAACCATACTTCTGCAGGGCATAGCGCTTCCATTTTGCCAGAGACTGTACGATCTCTGCTTCACGGTCTCCCTGTGCAGCAATATGGAAATTTACAGGACGCTCCACACCGTTTAAGTTATCGTTCAGTCCGGATGTGGGATCCACAAATAAAGGAGCAGATACGCGCAACAGGTGCAGGCGCTCTGCTAACAATCCCTGGAAAAAGTCCTTCACTGTCTTGATGGCAACCTGTGTTTCGTACAGGTTCAGCTGAGACTTATAATTTTTAGGTATGACAATATCTGACATACTGACCTCTCATTCTGCCGCCTGGCGGCTTGTGATACAAAATACTCCTATATTATTTAACTGCGAAATGCGTGATTTTGCAAGCTTTTTTTCGGAAAAAATAACCACTTGCAAAAATCGAACATATGTGCTAATTTAGATACATAACAGAACAGACGTTCTGATTTTGGGTATTTTCGGTAAAAGGCGGTGATAACTTGGAATATCTTATACAAAATGGAGAATTATCCATCATGCAGAAGCTGGAGATCCTGACGGATGCCGCTCGTTTTGATGTAGCCTGCACGTCCAGCGGTGTGGAACGTAAGGGAGACGGGAAGCACATGGGGAACTGTGCGAAGGCAGGGATCTGTCACAGTTTTTCTTCCGACGGCAGATGCATTTCTTTACTTAAGATATTGATGACCAATGAATGTATCTTCGATTGCAAATATTGCCTGAACCGGAAGTCCAACGATGTCCCCAGAGCCACTTTCACACCGGAGGAGATCTGCACGCTGACCATGGAGTTCTACCGACGGAATTATATCGAGGGACTGTTCTTAAGCTCCGGCATTGTACAGGACCCCACGTTTACCATGGAATTATTATACCGGACTATTTGGCTGCTGCGGAATCACTACCACTTTAACGGCTATGTCCATGTGAAGGCGATTCCCGGGGCAGATCCGGAGCTGGTGCAGCGGATGGGATATCTGGCAGACCGTATGAGTGTGAATTTGGAGCTCCCTACAGCGGAGGGGCTTCGGACACTGGCACCGAATAAGCACCGGAAGAATATTCTGACCCCCATGCGGCAGATTCAGAACGGCATTCATGCGAATAAGGAGGAACTGATCCTGTACCGTAAGAGTCCCCACTTTGTATCCGGCGGGCAGTCTACACAGATGATCATTGGTGCGACGCCGGAGACGGATTATCAGATTTTAAATGTAGCGGAGAGTCTGTATCAGAAGTTTGAGTTAAAGAGAGTCTTCTATTCCGCGTTTGTAAAAGTCAACGAGGACAAAAGCCTGCCGGCGCTTCCGGGAGGACCGCCGCTTCTGAGGGAACACCGTCTGTACCAGGCGGACTGGCTGCTTCGGTTCTATGGATTTCGGGCAGAGGAACTGTTGGATGAGAGAAGACCGTATTTTAATGTCATGTTAGATCCCAAGGAGGACTGGGCAGTGCGGCATCTGGAATGCTTCCCGGTGGAGATTAACAGATCTCCCTACGGGGACTTGCTGCGGGTGCCGGGGATCGGTGTGAAGAGCGCCAGGCGGATCCTTGCTGCCAGGAGGAGTACAAAGCTGACCTTTCAGGATCTGAAGAAATTAGGAGTGGTATTAAAGCGGGCAGTGTATTTTATTACCTGCAGCGGCAGGATGATGTATCCCACGAAGCTAGAGGAGGATTATATCGTGCGGAATCTGACGGATCCGAAGGACCGGATCCGGTTCGGAAGCGACGGTATGAGTTACCGGCAGATGACTTTATTTGATGACGGAATGTTCCCGAACGGGGTACGGCAGGAGGAAAAGCTTATTATATGAAGATATATCATTGCGAGGATTCCTTAGAAGGGATATTCACTGCCATTTACAATACCTACGAGGATCATTCTCCTGTCCGGGATACTATGGTCACCACCATCGAGGAGAACCTGCTGTTCTCGGAGTCGGTGGAGGTGGTGCCGGATCCGGAGAAGACGATCAAGGTGATACGTACGTTAAAGCGCAGATTCGGGGAATCGGATTATGAGACCTTGTGTCTGGCGCTGGCATCGCCGAAGCCGGAGAAGGCACAGGCGGTATACCGGACCATTGCGAAGGGACTGGCTGAAAAGTGCGCGGCGGGGCATCTTATGGATGCCCTTGCAGACACTTATGTGAACCAGACCTTCGGCCTGGCAAGGGCAGCCGGGAATGAATATCATCATCTGAAGGGATTCGTCCGGTTTGAGGAACTGGAGAATACGATCCTCTACTCGAAGATCGCACCGAAGAACAATATCCTGACGTTTTTAATGGTACATTTCGCCGACCGTTTTCCTATGGAAGATTTTCTGCTGTTCGATGCGGGTCGATACCTGTTCGGGGTACATCCGGCCGGGAGACCGTGGTATACGCTGCAGGGGAAGGATGCCTGGGAGAGAGTACAGTCTAAGACAGAGAAACTGTCCACGGCGGAGCTGCATTATCGGGAACTTTTCCGCTCCTTCTGTCATACAATAGCTATAAAAGAGCGGGAAAACAGAGAATTACAACGAAATATGCTCCCCCTCAGGTTCCAAGAATATATGGTGGAATTTCGATAGATTTCGCCAAATTGAGATTTGGATTTTATCGTGATAAAGTAACAAATATACAAATCGCCGAAAAGGTTTTCCGGATGGAGACCAACTGTTGTCAAAATGATAAAAGAGTGGTAAAAATGCCTAAAATGAGCGTTTTTTGGAAGAAAAAAACCGCTTTACATTTGGGGATGGTTGGCTATAATAGTAATGATTTCAGATATGAGGGGAAAGTACCCGGTGTATTTTTTAACTTACGATCGAACTTACTATTGAAAGGAAGGAACAAGAAATGTTAAAGACGATCCGTTTGACACCTGAAGACGTGAAGCATTTTGTTGATGTAGCTTCAAAGTGTGATTTTGATATTGATATATGCTATAACAGATACGTAGTCGATGCCAAGTCATTCCTTGGAGTGTATGGATTGGATTTCACAAAGCCACTGTCTGTATCTTATGACGGCTACAATGATGAATTTGAAGAGCTGTTGAGACAGTATGCGATTGCGTGCTAAAACATCTTGTGATAACAGAATGTGATTTGACTCCCCAGGTAAGATAGAGTACTATTTACCTGGGGAGTTTTCGTATACCGGGCTTGTGAGAGTGTGCAACATGGGACAAGCCACAGGCATGAGGTTATGATAGGAATTTGTCAAGGGAGGTGAAGCCGCATGGCAGGAGAAGTCAGAACATCGGTGAGGAATCTTGTGGAATTCATTCTGCGCAGTGGCGACATCGATGACAGGAGACAGGGTTCCCCTGAGAATGCAATGCAGGAGGGCAGCCGGATCCACCGTATGATCCAACGCCGCATGGGAGCGGAGTATCAGGCGGAAGTGGCGCTGAAATACACCCATCCCACGGAGAACTATGTCATCATCGTGGAGGGACGGGCGGACGGTATCATTGAACAGAACGGAGAGACCACCATCGACGAGATCAAGGGAACTTACAGAGATCTGGCGAAGCTGAAGGCACCGTTACCCCTGCACATTGCCCAGGCAAAATGCTATGCCTATATGTATAGTCTGCAGAAGGAACTGCCTTATATCCGCGTACGGCTGACTTATTGTAATATAGAGACAGAAGATATCCGCTATTTTTATGAGGATTATGAATTTGCGAAGCTGGAGGCATGGTTTCAGCAGTTGATCAGTGATTACCGTAAATGGGCGGATTATACCTGGCAGTGGAGGGAACTTAGACAACAGTCCATTGCCGGACTGCAATTTCCTTTTGACTACCGGGATGGACAGAAAGAACTGGTCAGTTATGTATATCAGACCATCTACCATAAGAGAAAATTATTCATTGAAGCTCCCACGGGAGTAGGTAAGACCATTTCCACCATCTTCCCCACGGTAAAAGCCATGGGGAAAGATATGGGGGACAGGCTATTCTACCTTACGGCGAAGACTATCACCCGGACAGTGGCGGAGGATACTTTCGCATTGCTTAGGGAAAAGGGACTGCGATTCAAGAGCATTATCCTGACGGCGAAGGAGAAGATCTGTTTTCAGGAACATACCGAATGTAATCCGGAGCAGTGCCCCTATGCCAAGGGACATTTTGACCGGATCAATGACGCCATCTATGATCTGCTGACCCACGAAGAGAGCTTTACGAGAAATAATATAGAAGAATATGCCCTGAAATATCAGGTGTGTCCCTTTGAATTCGGACTGGACGTAAGTCTGTTCGCGGATGGCATCATCGGAGACTATAATTACCTATTTGATCCCCATGTTTATCTGAAGCGGTTTTTCGGAGATGGCAGCCAGGGGGACTATGTATTTCTGATCGATGAGGCACATAACCTCTTAGAGCGCGGCAGAGAGATGTACAGCGCGCCTCTGCGGAAGGAAGACCTGCTGGAACTGAAGCGGGAGATAAAACAGACAATCATGTCGGAAATGGAGGAGGCAGCGCTCAAAAAGCGCGATAAAGACGAGATTTCCGGACAAATGACATTAGAAATGACAGACGTGTCAAAACAACTGCCACAAGAGCATACATTTGTGGAAATGGACGGTACGGACTCTATCTATATCAAAGGACATAAGGGAAGAAAGTCTGACGGAAAGAGTACCTTTGTGCGGGAAGGCTATGCGGAGAGGATCAGCCAGTTGCTGGAAAAGTGCAATGCGCAGCTGTTGTCCATGAAACGGGACTGCGACGGATACCGGCTGGTGGAGGATATTGACATGCTGGTGCAGCCTCTGACCCGACTTCACGGCATTATCAGCGATTATCTGGAGGAGCAGGAGAAGGTCAGTCTGGAGGTGAGGGAGAATCTGCTGGATTTCTATTTCAAGCTCAGCCATTTTCTGGATATTTACGAGAGGATCGATGAAAACTACGTCAAATATGCGAGAACGTGTGAGGACGGGAGCTTTGAACTGAAGCTGTTCTGCGTCAATCCCAGAGAAAATCTGAAGGAATGCATGCTCAGGGGACGCAGTACGATCCTGTTTTCCGCCACGTTTCTGCCGATCCAGTATTACAAGAATCTGTTGGGGGGAGAGAAGGAAGACTATGAAGTATACGCGCACTCGGTGTTCGATCCCGAGAAGCGCACCATATTGATCGCCGGGGATGTGACCAGCAAGTTCACCCGCAGATCTAGAGAGGAGTACTACAATATTGCCCGCTATATTCATGAAGTCGTGAAGAATCGGCACGGCAATTACATGGTATTTTTCCCGTCCTATTCCTTCATGGATCAGATCTATGAGATCTACGGGCAATATTTTATGACAGAAGAAGAGGAATGCCTGGTACAGCAGGAATCCATGAACGAAGAGGAGAGAGAATACTTCCTGAACCGCTTCCGGGGCAATGAAGACTGCGACCTGCAGAGTCTCATCGGCATGGAGATCGAGGAGGAAGAGGAACAGACGCTGATCGGGTTCTGTGTGCTGGGAGGTATCTTCGGAGAGGGGATCGACCTGAAAAAGGACAGCCTCATCGGTGTGATCGTAGTAGGAACCGGACTGCCACAGGTAGGCTGTGAACGGGAAATCCTCAAGGATTATTTTGATGACAATGGGGAAAACGGCTTTGACTATTCCTACCGTTATCCCGGAATGAATAAAGTACTGCAGGCAGCGGGCCGGGTGATAAGGACCTCTGAAGATGTGGGAATTATCGTCCTGCTGGATGAGCGTTTCAGGCAGTATTCTTATCGTAGAATGTTCCCCAGGGAGTGGGAACAGGTAGTGCCTGTGACAGTGGATACGGTGGCTAAAAAGGTGGAGCGATTTTGGGACGCCTGGTTGTGGCAGCAACGATGACATTCGATATGATAACAGAGTTGATATACAACATGACAATCCACATAACCACATATGACACGTGTGTATATGTGGATAACTCGGTGGATTTTGTGGATTATTTGAGCTTTTTTACAAAAAAAACGACAGATGGATCAAAAATGGTGTATAATAGCAAAAGAATTGATGTGGATAAATAAATACAAGCAGTACTGAACCAGTCAATGAAAAAGTATCTATGAGTACAAAGTATGAAATTAAGACAGCATGAAATTAAGGCAGGAAGGAATGGAAACTAATATGTGGGCTTATGAAAGTGTTTTTTATCAGATCTATCCTATGGGATTCTGTGGAGTTCCTTTTGAAAATGATGGAATACAGAGACATGAGATCAAACGTGTGGAGGAGTGGATCCCCCATATGCAGAAGCTGGGAGTGAATGCCGTTTATTTCTCTCCTGTATTTGAATCGGATACCCATGGTTACAATACCAGGGATTATCGGAAGATCGATGTGAGGCTGGGAACCAATGAGGATTTTAAGGAAGTCTGCGATGCACTGCATGCGGCAGGAATCCGGGTTGTGTTAGACGGTGTGTTCAATCATGTGGGCAGAGGCTTTGCACAGTTTCAGGATGTGATTAAAAACCGGGAGAACTCTCCCTATGTGAACTGGTTCTACCGTATCGATTTTGGCGGCAATTCCAACTACAACGACGGACTGTGGTATGAGGGCTGGGAAGGCTGCTTTGATCTGGTGAAGCTGAACCTGCAGAACCTGGAGGTAGTGAACTACCTGTTAGACAGCGTGAAGGGCTGGATCGATGAATTCGGTATTGACGGTCTGCGCCTGGATGTGGCGTACAGCCTGGATGAGAACTTTGTCAGAAGACTGCGGGAAGTGACCGGTGCCTACAAGCAGGATTTCTTCTTATTAGGGGAGATGCTTCACGGAGATTATAACCGCCTGATGAATGATCAGATGTTACATTCCGCGACGAACTACGAGTGCTATAAGGGACTTTACAGCAGCTTCAACAGCATGAATATGTTCGAGATCGTGCATTCCCTGCTGCGCCAGTTCGGACCGGAGAACTGGACACTGTATAAGGGAAAACACCTGTTGTCCTTCGTGGATAACCACGATGTGACCCGCGTGGCAAGTATTTTGAATAATGAAAATCACCTGCCCCTGATCTATGCCATGGCATTCGGCATGCCGGGGATTCCCTGTGTCTACTATGGAAGCGAATGGGGCTTCAAAGCCAGAAAAGAAGATGGTGACCCTGCACTGCGTCCCTGCTTTGACAAGCCGGAGTGGAACGGTCTGTGCGACTGGATCAGCAGACTGGCAGAGGCCAAGAAGCATTCCGAGGCACTGAATTACGGAGCCTTTCGTTCGGTACTGTTGACCAATAAGCAGTGTATTTTCGAGAGAAAGTCGGAGCATGAGAGAGTACTGGTGGCTATCAATGCAGACGGAGAGGACTTCATGGCACATTTTGATGCCGGATGTGGAACGGCGGTAGATCTGATCACCGGAGAGAAACATGACTTTGGCGGCGGCAGTCTTCTGCCTGCGTACAGTGCATATTTCTGGCTGATGGAAAACTAACGGAGAATTTATTTATGAAGGTACTGATCTTATCCACCGGAACCGGTGAGGGACATAATTCCGCTGCAAAAGCGGTGAAAGAACAGTTTGAAAAACGGGGAATTCCCTGTGAACTGGCGGATGTACTTAATTTTGCTTCGGACAAGGCCAGCGCTTACGGACGCCGGATCTACATCTGGAGCACGGTCCGGGCGAAAAAGGTGTTCGCCGGAGCGTACCGGGTAGGCAGAGCCATTTCGTCTGCCAGATTAAAGTCACCGGTGTATTTTGCCAACGCTTTGTATGCGGATAAGCTGTGCAGCTATATCACAGAGAACGGATATGATACGGTGGTAATGCCACATCTGTTCCCGGCGGAGGCAATGACCTGGCTGCTGCGACAGCATAAGTTGGACGTACAGACTTATTTTATTGCCACGGATTATACCTGTATCCCTTTTACCGAGGAGACAAAGGTGGATTACTATTTTATCCCGCATGAGGAACTGACGACGGAGTTCATCAAACGCGGCATCCCTGCGGAGAAGCTGGTTCCCACGGGAATTCCGGTATCGGAGAGGTTCCTGAAGCTTCCAAAAAAAAGAGAAGCGCGAAGGCAGCTGGGGATTCCGGCAGATAAATCCTGTATCCTTATGATGACGGGCAGCATGGGGTATGGCCGTGTGGAAAGCATGACGGCGAAGCTGGTGGAGCAGACCGGCGAGGATACCCATCTGTATATCCTGGGGGGAACCAATGAAGAGCTGAAGAAGACACTCCGGGATAGATATGCCGATACAGAGCGGGTGCATGTGCTGGATTTTACCACGGAAGCGCATCTCTACATGGCAGCGGCGGATATTCTGTTTACCAAACCGGGAGGACTGACCTCCACGGAAGCGGTGGCGGCGAAAGCTGCATTGGTACACACTAAGCCGATCCCCGGATGTGAGGATCGCAATGTTGCCTTTTTCACACAACATGGGATGTCTGTATCAGGAGATACGGAAGATGCCGTGATACAAAATGGACTAAAGCTTCTGCGGGATCCAGAGGCACAGGCAAAAATGCGGAAGTGTCAGGAAAAATACGGAAAGCCTTACGCAGCAGATGCAGTCTGTGAATTCATCTGCGGACAAAAGGAAGCAGCGGAAAAACAGGAAGAATAAGTGCGGAAGCAAAAGAGAGATAGGAGTGCCAGATGATCATACGGGAACTGGGAATGACAGTCTTCGGATTGTTATGCGGAAGTATATTGTTCGGCAGGGCATTGCCGAAATGGATCAAGGGAATTGATGTCACTGAGGTCAGCAACGATCATAATCCGGGGACTGCCAATGCCATGAAATACGCAGGAGTGCCTGTCGGGATCCTGTGCCTGCTGGGAGATCTGTTAAAGGGAGCACTGCCGGTATACGTGGCAGTTGGCATGGGGCTTGTGACAGACAGCTGGTTTCCGCTTATCATGGCGGCACCGGTACTGGGGCATGCCTATTCCCTGTTTTATCATGGGAACGGAGGCAAAGCCATTGCGGTATCCTTCGGCGTGTTGATCGGACTGGCACCGGTACAGCCGGAACTGCTGATGCTGCTGATCATATTGTATTTGTCGGGGTCTGCCCTTCTGATCAGACCGCACACCAGAAGAACCCGTATCACTTATATCTTTTTTGCCGTGGGAGCAGCGGTTCTACTGATGATACAGAGAATACCACGGCAGGTATTTTGGGGAGCACTTCTGATCTCTGCCATTGTGATCCATAAAAACAGTATCCGTCAGGAGTTTCTGGAGGAGTCGACGGAATCTTTGGAAAGTCTTTAGAATTTCTTACGGTTTCTCTATATTGACGCATGATATTATATGCCGTATAGTATAGCCACAGAGCAATACTATACGGCATATAATATTGTAAGGAAAGCCGAATAGCCGCAAATTTCAGAGAGGAGCGATAGGATGCTTTTTAATACGGGAGCAGCTCTGCTGGATGCTATCGTGCTGGCGGTGGTCGCCCGGGAACCGGAAGGAACCTATGGGTACAAGATCACCCAGGAGGTCCGGCAGGTGATCGAACTGTCGGAATCCACCCTGTATCCCGTGCTTCGGAGACTACAGAAGGACGAATGTCTGGAGGTCTATGACAGGGAATGCAGCGGCAGGACGAGACGCTATTACAAGGTCACCAGCAGGGGCTGGGCACAGCTTCATTTATATGAAAGCGAGTGGCGAAGCTACAGCGGGAAGATCACAGGACTGTTTGAGGGAAGACCGGTGAAGAGGTCAGAGGCATAAAGATGCACAGATGGGAGAAAAAGTAGGATGAACAGAACGGAGTATATGAGGCAGCTGGAGAGCCTGCTGCAAAATATTTCTGCTACGGAGCGGGAAGAAGCGCTACAATATTATAATGAATATTTTAACGATGCGGGACCTGAGAATGAACAGAATGTTATTGAGGCACTGGGGAATCCTGTGAAGGTGGCGGAGAATATCAAAAAGGACATTTTCGGCAATGGTTACGGGGAGAACAACTACCAGAGAGCAGGAGCCGACAGCCGGGCAGTGATCACTTACCCGGCAGATTTTCAGACAGAAAATGGTAACAACCGTCAGAGTGATACGTCGCAAACTGCACAGGCACAGGTGGTATCTCCACAGAAAAAAGAAGGGATGTCCACCGGTATGATCGTGCTGATTGTAATTTTATGTATTTTGGCATCCCCGGTGATCCTGGGAGCAGCTTCCGCCGGTATCGGCGTGGCAGCAGGGCTGATTGCCGGATGGTTCGGACTGATCATCGGTTTCGGGGCAACGGCAGCAGCACTGATACTGGTTCTGATCGCACTGGTGGCAGTAGGGATCATCAGTATGTTTACGCATCCATTTGTGGGAATGTGCCTGATCGGTGCCGGACTGATCTGCGGAGGTGTCGGACTTCTGTTCCTGATGCTGACCGTGGCCATGGCGGGAATCGCCACACCGGCGATCTGTTGTTGGATCGGAGGATTATTCCAGAAAAGAGGTAAAAAAGAAGCATGAAAAAATTTATGAAGGGCTGTGCCATCACAGCGTTGATATTAATATTATTGGGACTGATCCTGGGAGTGAGCGGAAGCCTGGGGAATGGCTCCACGCATGTTTCGCCGGGGGAGATCCTGTCAGCGGTTACCCTGGGAAGAATCTCCGGAGAAGAGGTGGATGACTGGAGCAACGGTGTGACGGAGCAGATCCGGGAAAATATGGGCGATGTGCACTATGATCTGGAGGACAATGTGGATTATGACTCAGATTATGAAGTTAGGTCGGGAAAGATAGAGCTGTATGTTCTGGGGGATGACAGTCAGGGCATCACAGATCTACAGGTGCAGGCCGGTGGCTGTGTCATGAAGATTCAGGTGTCAGAGGATAACTGCTTCCGGGTAGAAGCCGATGGAATGCGAAAGTTCCAGGGATATGTGGAAGGCGGTACGATGGAGATCCGCGGAACCTCAAAAGTAAGCAGCAACAGTGAAGGTAATCTGGGCGGTTCCATCTGCCTGTATGTGCCTGAGGGATATTATTTTGAAAATACCTCTTTGGATCTGGGCGCCGGAAGCCTCAGTGTAGAGGAATTGCAGACGGGGGCACTGGAAGCCAATGTGGGTGCCGGCAAGATGACGTTTGAGAAACTGGATGCTGATCAGGCAGAGTTAGACTGTGGTGCCGGTCAGATGACAGTAGAAGAACTGAGCAGTCGCGTGGCAGAGGTGTCCGTAGGAATGGGATCCGTTCGTCTGAACGGAGATGTGACCGAACGATTGGACGGAGAGTGCTCCATGGGAGAACTGAAACTGACACTGGCAGGAGCGCAGACAGATTTCAACTACGACTTAAGCTGCGGTATGGGTGAACTGAAAGTCGGTGATGACAGTTACAACGGCCTGGCACAGGAGAAACAGATCAACAACAACGCTTCTAAAAATATGGAGCTGGAATGTGCCATGGGCAGCGTTGTGGTGGAGTTTAGATAATTTTAACGTTTTTTACAACAACGCCGCCAGATACTTTTCAAACACTACGCCCTCCTGCACGGGCGTTCCCGCCTTTTCACTTCCGGCGATGCACAGACCTACGAAGTTCGCTGCCTTCTGCACGGAGGATAGTAAGGTTTCTCCGCGGACGGCATCGGCGGCGAGAATGGAGGCGAAGATGTCTCCGGTGCCGGGGCGGGAGGCTCCGGCAATGGGGGTGGAAACAGTGGTATAGACACCATCATCCCACAGGAAGTTCACTAGAGAATCCCCCTGACGGATCCCGGTGATGACGATGGAGGCACCAGAGGAACCAGCAGGAGCCAGCCGTTCACATAATCCGGACAGCTCCTGCATCGTCCATTCCCCATCCTTCCAGGGAGTGCCGGTCAGCAGGCAGGCTTCCGTGATATTCGGCGTGATAATATCCGCAAGAGGCAGCAGTTCCTTCATCTTCTGAACATGCGTCTCTGTGATGGAGGAGTAGGCCCTGCCGTGGTCTCCCATGACCGGATCCAACAGAAACAGGGGCGGCCGGAACATTTCCACGAATTCCCGTACAATGTCGATCTGCTCTTCATTTCCTAAGAATCCACAGTATAACCCATCGAAGGTAAGTCCCAGTTCGTTCCATACTTTTATATAATCTCGCATATGAGAGGTGTAGTCATCAAAATGGCAGAGAGGAAATCCCAAATGGTTCGATAAAACAGAAGTAGGCACAGGGCATACCTGTACCTTCATTACGCTGATCACGGGCAGGGACACGGTGGTGGAGCAGCGCCCGAAACCGGCAATATCGTTGATCATAGCAAGGCGGGGAACGAAATCCCCGCCTTTTTGTGCATTTCTATCAGAAGTATCGAAATTAGATGTCATGGAATAATCCTGCTTTCTTCAGTGCCGGACGAAGTGCCAGATAGAATACGGAAGCACAGATCACAGCAACGATGGCGTTGACACCGGTAGTTACGGTGCTGATCTTGGCAAGAGCCTTGGAAATATCCTGAGGCACACCCAGCAGATACATTTTATAGAAGTAACCAACCAACGGATCCGCTACCACGTTAAATGCCATACCGCAGGCAGAAGCAAGGATCGTTACGCCGGTCACATATTTTGCGGAATGCTCTTTGCTTAAATGGAAGATCTTGTGAGCTACCAGACCTACGATCAGACCGATGCACAATTTTAATAAGAAGGTCTTGGGAGCGCTGGTCACATAAGCGGTGGTCAGATCGGCGATGGTCATACCGATGGCACCGGCAAGTCCGCCCCAGTATCCGCCAAGCAATAAAGCTGCCAGTACACAGAACACATTGCCCAGATGGAACGCTGTTTTCTCGGGACCAACGGGAATGTCGATCTTGAAGAAAGCAAATCCGATATAGCACAGAGCTGCTAACAGACCTGCCTGCGCCAGCTTCTTCACATCCGCTTTCTGTGCGGGAATTACGCCTGCGATGGCATTGTACAATCCCTTGACAGTTAACAGGATAGCGAAGAATACCAGAACCAGGCTGTAGGAGTAAGGGCGCTCTGCGGACAGCTTCTGGTCGGACAGAGTGGACTTTGAAGCGGCCAATTCCTCCTTCTGCGCATTCAGGGCATCCAGATCACCGTCTGCTGTGCCGCCGGTGACTGCCTCGATGGAAGCTTCTACTTCTTCCAACTGTGCCTTGACATCGCTTAACTGGCTGCCATAAGCAACGGACTCTTGATAACTGTTATTGTGGGTAATGACTGCCAGGATAATTCCCAGGATCAGGAGAATGGCTCCCGCAATCAATACGCCGTATGATTTTTTCTTTTCCATAATGATGATCTCCTCTTTTGGTTTCTTTTTCATAATTCCCATTTGTTCAGTGGGATATGTTAGGATTCAGTGTATAGAAAAAGTGGCTTGCTTAAAAGAGCCAGAATGAGTTTTTTTTACCATGCCAGTTTATACATAAAAAACCATATATTCTGTAGGAAAACAAGATTTCCTTGACAAAGTCGGAATTTCTGTACTATATTTTTTATTAGTAGTTTGTAACTATTCAGAGCCTGTAAAGCTTATCAAATGAGCGTCGAATGCTTGCATTCGTAAGAACAATTGATAAGCTTTATAGGGCGAAGTAACCACTATGAGCAAATAACATGCAAGCATGTTATTCAGGAAAGCCTCGTAGAGGCGGTTTTGCGAATGGGGTTCTGAATAGTTACAGTAGCTTTTATGAAATCAAAGGCAATGACGAAGAGGAGTACACATATCCCCTTACCAGAGAGAGCGGCTGCATATATGCGCTGGAAGGCTGCTTCAAGACAGGAATGTGGAAGGTAGCTTCCAAGCCGGAGAGCCGAGACCGGATATTCCGGGCGTAAGTTTTCACGAGTTATCCCCGTTACCGGATAGGACTTTGTAAGAAGTCGCGAGGCAGCGCAAGCTGTGAACAAAGGTGGTACCGCGTTACTGACGCCCTTTGCTGACGAGAGTCGGCAGAGGGCTTCTTTAGTTTCAGGAGAATTTAAGGAGGACAAAATGAGCAAAGAATTAGCCAAGACCTATGACCCCAGTGGCATAGAAGACAGACTGTATCAGAAGTGGCTTGACAAAAAGTATTTTCATGCGGAGGTAGATCATAGTAAGACTCCCTTCACTATCGTGATCCCGCCCCCAAATATCACCGGACAGCTCCACATGGGTCATGCACTGGACAACACCATGCAGGATATCCTGATCCGTTATAAGAGAATGCAGGGCTACAATGCACTGTGGCAGCCCGGCACCGACCATGCAAGTATCGCTACTGAGGTCAAGATCATCCAGAAGCTGAAGGAAGAAGGCATCGACAAACACGATCTGGGGCGTGAAAAGTTCTTAGAGAGAGCCTGGGAGTGGAAGAAGGAATACGGCGGACGTATTATCGAACAGCTTAAAAAGCTGGGTTCTTCCTGTGACTGGGACAGAGAGCGTTTCACCATGGATGAGGGCTGTAACAAGGCTGTCACCGAAGTATTCGTGAAGATGCACGAAAAAGGCTATATCTACAAGGGTGCCCGTATCGTTAACTGGTGTCCCGTATGTAATACCTCCATCTCCGATGCAGAGGTAGAATATCAGGAGCAGGCAGGACATTTCTGGCACATCAAGTATCCGCTGATGAACGAGGACGGAACTCCCAGCACCACAGAGTTTCTGACCTTTGCCACTACCCGTCCCGAGACCATGTTAGGTGATACCGCAGTAGCCATCCATCCCGATGACGAGCGTTACAACCATCTGCATGGCAGAAAGGTACTGCTTCCTATCGTAAACCGTGTGATTCCTATCGTTGAGGATGCTTATGTAGACAGAGAGTTCGGTACCGGTGTCGTTAAGATCACTCCGGCTCATGACCCCAATGACTTTGAGGTTGGTAAGCGTCATAATCTGCCCGTGATCAACATCCTGAACGATGATGCCACCATCAATAAAAACGGCGGCAAGTTCGAGGGCATGGACCGTTACGAAGCAAGAAAAGCCATCGTGGAAGAACTGGATCAGATGGGCCTGTTAGTAAAGATCGAGGATCATGTACACAACGTAGGTACCCATGACCGTTGTAAGACCACCATCGAGCCCATGGTAAAAGACCAGTGGTTCGTTAAGATGGATGAGCTGATCAAACCCGCAAGAGAAGCAGTAAAAAATGGCGAGATCAAGCTGATCCCCGAACGTATGGAGAAGAACTACTTCAACTGGACGGACAACATCCGCGACTGGTGTATCAGCCGTCAGCTGTGGTGGGGACACAGGATTCCCGCATATTACTGCGATGACTGCGGTGAAGTAGTCGTAGCCAAGGAGATGCCGAAGGTATGTCCCAAGTGCGGATGCACCCACTTTACACAGGATCCCGATACCCTGGATACGTGGTTTTCTTCTGCTCTGTGGCCGTTTGAGACCCTGGGCTGGCCGGAGCAGACCGAGGATCTGAAGTATTTTTATCCTACCGATGTCCTGGTAACCGGTTATGATATCATCTTCTTCTGGGTTATCCGTATGATCTTCTCCGGATATGAGCAGATGGGAGAGAAGCCTTTCAAGACCGTACTGTTCCACGGACTGGTACGTGACAGTCAGGGACGTAAGATGTCCAAGTCTCTGGGCAACGGTATCGATCCCTTAGAGATCATCAGCCAGTACGGTGCCGATGCACTGCGTCTGACTCTGATCACCGGCAACGCACCGGGCAACGATATGCGTTTCTATTATGAGAGAGTAGAGAACAGCCGTAACTTCGCCAACAAGGTATGGAATGCTTCCCGTTTCATCATGATGAACATGGAGCAGGCACTGGAGAAGACCGGAAAAAATATCACCACCCCTGCGGCAGCAGATTTACAGCCCGTAGACAAGTGGATCCTGTCCAAGTTAAACACTCTGGTAAAAGATGTGACCGACAACATGGATCACTTCGAACTGGGTATTGCCGTACAGAAGGTATATGACTTTATCTGGGATGAATTCTGTGACTGGTACATTGAGATGGTAAAACCCCGTCTGTACAGCACCGACGATGCAGTCAGCCAGAATGCGGCACTGTGGACCTTAAAGACCGTCCTGATCGACGCTCTGAAGCTGTTACATCCTTACATGCCGTTCATCACCGAGGAAATCTTCTGCACCATTCAGAATGATGAAGAGTCCATCATGATCAGCAAGTGGCCGGAGTACAGCGAGGATCGAGCATTCCCCGCAGAGGAGAAGGCCATCGAAACGATTAAGGAAGCTGTTCGCGGTATCCGTAACATCCGTACCGAGATGAACGTGGCACCCAGCCGCAAGGCAAGTGTATACGTAGTCAGCGAAAATGACGAGATCCGCAGGATCTTTGAAGAGGGTAAGCTGTTCTTCGCAAGCCTTGCTTATGCCAATGAGATCATGATCCAGGCAGACAAGACCGGTATCGCAGATGACGCGGTATCCGTAGTGATCCCCGGTGCAACCCTGTACATTCCGTTTGCGGAGCTGGTAGACATAGCACAGGAGATTGAGCGTCTGAAGAAGGAGCAGAAGAGGCTGGAAGGCGAGCTGGCTCGTTCTAAGGGAATGCTGTCCAACGAAAGATTCCTGTCCAAGGCTCCCGAAGCGAAGATCGCCGAGGAGAAGGAAAAGCTGGCAAAATACGAGCAGATGATGGAACAGGTGACAAAGCGCTTAGAGCAGCTGGCATGATCTGTAACGAAACGTACAGAATAAGAAGAACGTAAAGCATAAGGAATACGATGAAATTCGGTAATGACATGATAACGTTTGAAGAAGCGGTGGCATATCTGAAGGATATGCCCCGCTTTACTGTTAAAAAAAATCCTGCGGACAACAGAGACCTTAAATGGTTTTTAAAGAAACTGGGAAATCCGGAGCAGAATCTGCGGATCATCCATGTGGCGGGCACCAATGGAAAAGGCTCCGTCTGTGCCTACATGAGTTCGATCCTGCAGGAAGCAGGCTATCGCACGGCCGTATTTACTTCACCTCATCTGGTGGATATGCGGGAGCGGTTTACTGTCAATGGGAAAATGATATCCGAAGAAGCTTTTTTGCAGGTTTACCGCGCAGTAGGGGATGCGCTTCAGGAGGCAAATTCCGTTAATACAGGAGTCTTGCTGCCTGGAGGAGAAGCTGCCCCGGAATTTGTACTTAATTTTTACGAATATCTTTTCTGTATGGCATTACTCTGCTTTGCAGAAGAAAAGCCGGACTACTGCATCATTGAGACCGGACTGGGGGGAAGACTGGATGCCACGAATTATGTGGACAATAAGCTTCTGACCGTCATTACAAGGATCAGTCTGGATCACGTACAGTACCTGGGAGACACCACGGCGAAGATCGCTGCGGAAAAGGCAGGGATCCTGCGCCCGGGTGTTCCGGTGGTGTACCTGGACGGGGATGCGGACGCCAGTGCGGTAATTTGCTGTAAAGCGTCAGAACTTGGTGCCCCACAGATACCGGTGTCGAAAAAGGACTATACTTTCCTCGGATTTCGGAAGAAATACATTGATTTTTCCCTGCGCTCTGAGTATTATAATTATATTAGTCTTACTTTGCACACCATTGCACGCTACCAGATGGAGAATGCAGCGTTGGCGGTTCGGGCCGTGGAAGTACTGTTTCGCAGTACGGATACGGAGGAGAACGGCGGCAGGCTCTGTGCAGGAGCCGGGTGTCCCACTGTGGAAGAGATCCGTCGGGGAATCCTTGGCTGTTTCTGGCAGGGACGTATGGAAGAGGTGCTTTCCGAGGTATATGTGGATGGTGCACATAATGACGACGGCATCCGGGCTTTTCTGGATACCGTGGAACAGGACGGCTGCACAGGAGGCAGGAGACTGTTATTTGGTGTGGCGGCGGATAAGGACTGCAGGCATATGATACAGCGGGTGATAACGTCGGGATTGTTCGACCATATCGCCTTTACCCATATGCGGACGGAGAGATCTCTCTCCATGGAAGAATTCAGAGATCTGCTGGCAGCTTATCCGGGACATTATACTATGTATACGGAAGCGGATACGGCACTGCGGGAGCAGCTTGGGGAGAAACGCCCCGGAGAACGTCTCTATATCGCGGGCAGCCTGTATCTTGTCGGGGAAATAAAGGAGTCTTTGGACCATGATCAATTTTGAAGAAGAACTGAAGAAGTTTCATCCAAGTCTGGAAGTGGAAGATGCGGAAGAAGCCATCTACAATCAGGATCTGACCGATGCGGCAGATCTTTTGGTGAAGATGATGAAAGAAGCTGAAGAAAAAGAAGAGAAATAGGAGGGAAAGCATGTTTTGTTATAACTGCGGCTGCCATCTGTCAGAGCATGATTTCTGTACATCCTGTGGAGCAGATGTATCCCTCTATAAAAAGATCATGTGCATGTCCAACCGTTTCTACAACGACGGACTGGAGAAAGCGGGAGTACGGGATCTTACAGGTGCGATCAACAGCTTACGGCAGAGCCTGAAATTCAATAAAAACAATATCGAAGCCAGAAATCTGTTAGGACTGGTATATTTTGAGACCGGAGAGGTTGTTGCGGCGCTCAGCGAATGGGTCATCAGCAAAAATATGCGTCCCGAGAAAAATATCGCGGACGATTATATCAACATGCTGCAGTCCAACGCTTCCCGCCTGGATGCCATTAACCAGACCATTAAAAAATACAACCAGGCGCTGGTCTACTGCAATCAGGACAGCAAGGATCTGGCAATTATCCAGCTGAAAAAGGTATTGTCCCTGAACCCGAAGTTCATCCGGGCACATCAGCTGTTAGCGCTGCTTTATATGGACAGCGAGCAGTGGGACAGAGCGGAGAGAGAACTGCGTAAATGCATGGACATCGATCGCAACAATACACTGACCCTTCGTTATCTGAAGGAAGTGGAGATGCAGCTGGCGCCGGATGAGAACGGCAAACAGACAGGCAGACGGAAAAAAGACGATGCGGTACGCTACCAGAGTGACAACGAGATCATCATCCAGCCCTTAAATGTGAAAGAGCAGAAGAGTGCAGGACTTTCCTCTCTGATCAATATTGCTATCGGACTGGTCATCGGACTGGCTGTAATGTATTTTTTGGTGGTTCCGGCGGCAGTGTCTAATGCCAATAATGAAGCACAGAAGACCATCACGGATATCGGTAACCAGTTAGACACCAAGACCTCCAGAATTCAGGAGCTTGAGACACAGATGGAGGCATTACAGACAGAGAACGATACCCTGAATCAGGAGCTCCAGGGATATGTGGGAGCCGATGGTACGCTGCAGACCATTGATAACCTGTTGGCAGCAGCTACTGCCTATCTGGAGAATCAGGATATTACACAGACTGCGACAAACCTGGAGACGATTTCCGCTTCTGTGAATGTGGATGATACGTCCGAAGCTTTTCAGACATTGTATAAGACATTGCTTAGCCTGATCGGACCGCAGCTCTCGGCGCAGTATTATGAGACAGGCTATAATGCTTACCGCAGTGAGGATTATAAAGCGGCTATCGAGAATCTGTCCAAGGCAGTCATTTATGATGAGACGAACAAGGACGCCTGGCTTAGTCTGGGCAATTCCTATCGCAAGAGCGACGACGCACAGAATGCCATCGCTACTTATGATAAGATCATAGAGCTGTTCCCGGAGACCGAGACTGCCAGAAGTGCCCAGAGATATCGCTCCCAGCTGGCAGAGAATACCGCACAGTAGGGAATTTGCAACATACCATCAGACAATTACACACAACACACGAAAGAGAACTTGTTATAAGAGGCAGGTTCTCTTTTTTTATGATGCCAGGGTCAAAAGGTCTAAGCCCACATGAGCTTGCTCATAGGTGGGTGAAAGACCTTAGGACCCGCCCCGATATGAGCATAAAAGTGGGATGATAATCCCACGATATGCGAATAGAGGGTAGAAATGAAGAAACGCTGTGCAACAGCAGAATGAGAGGAAATATGGAAGATTTTCAAGACTTTCAGATCATTGATAATTGCCTGATGGTGCGTATGCCGGAGGAAGTGGATCATCACAGAGCCGCCTACATCTGCGAGGGGGCGGACAGGCTTCTGGTCAGGGAAAATGTGGAAAATGTAGTGTTTGATTTTGAAGATACCCGTTTTATGGATTCTTCTGGGATTGGAATTATTATGGGACGATATCGCAAGATTTCCTGCTTCGGCGGACATGTCTATGCCATCCACGCAGACCGACAGATCCAACGTATTTTTCGAATGTCTGGGCTTCATGGGATTGTAGAGATCCTGCCGGGGTAAGAGAGACAGAGTAAAGATATTGTCGAAAATCACAGAAATATGAAAGAAATCATGCAAAAAAATATGAAAAAAAGTGCAATAGCAAGCGCAGAAATGAGGAAAACATGGTAGCAGAGAGGGAAGAAGTGCAACTGACAGAGAAAAGAGAGGATCCGCAGAATAAAACAAAAGGGAACCGGAATGAGATGGAGATCGTATTTGATGCGATTTCCTGCAATGAGAGCTTTGCCAGAGTGGCGGTGGCGGCATTCATCACCCATCTGAATCCGACGCTGGAGGAACTGGCGGATATCAAAACTGCAGTGTCGGAAGCGGTGACCAATGCCATTATTCACGGCTACGAGAACCTGTCCGGGTACAGCAGACATGGGGAAAGCATTCCGGCGTACAGCATTGTTCATCCGGGAAAAGTGCGGATGCACTGTGTTCTGGAGGGAGATATGTTATCCATCGAGATCACAGATCAGGGAAAGGGGATCGAGGATCTTAAGAAAGCCATGGAACCGCTGTTTACCACGAAACCGGAACTGGAGCGTTCCGGCATGGGATTTGCCTTTATGGAAGCGTTCATGGATGACCTGGAGGTGGAGAGCACACCGGGGAAGGGCACAAGAGTACATATGTGGAAGAAAATGCGTTGCGGAGACTGGATCGGAAAAGAGGACTGAGACATGGAAGAAGTATCAGTACTCATCGGAAAGTCACAGAGCGGGGATAAAGAAGCGAGAGAAGTACTGATCGAGAACAATTTAGGACTGGTGCACCACATTGTAAAGAGATTTCTGGGCAGAGGGTATGACCCGGAGGATCTGTTCCAGATCGGGGTCATCGGTTTGATGAAAGCCATTGATAAATTTGATCTGAGACTGGACGTGCGGTTCTCCACCTATGCCGTACCCATGATCACAGGAGAAATCAAGAGGTTCCTTAGGGACGATGGACTGTTAAAGGTCTCCCGCACGATTAAAGAGGACGGACTGAAGGTGAAGCTGGCAAGACAACGGCTGCAGAGCAGACTGCACAGAGAACCGACGCTGCAGGAGCTGTCCGAGGAAGCACAGCTTGGCAGGGAGGCAATCATTCTGGCAATGGAAGCCGGAGCAGAGGTGGAATCCCTCAACAGCAGCTTGGGGCAGGAGGATGGCAGCGAATTGTGCCTGGCGGACCGGGTAGTGGCGGCAACCCATGGCTGCGTAGGTGCCAGCATTGGCAGCAGCGGAGCTGTGGAAAATGATGTGGAGAAAGACAGGCTGTTAGACCGGATGCTGCTGGCACAGCTGCTGAAAGATCTGCCGGAGAGAGACAGGGAGTTGATCCGCATGCGCTATTTTCAGAATAAAACCCAGACGGAGATCGCCGGGATCCTGGGGATCAGTCAGGTGCAGGTAAGCCGCCTGGAGAAAAAGATACTGCGGGAAATGCGGGAGATGGCCGGATAAATCGAAATTTCATTAAGAATTCATAAACATAATTTTCCCTCTTTCTTTCTGTCGGAAATTCGATTATATTATATAAAGGAATGTAATTAGATAGGGCTGAATACTGTAAGTTTAGAGAGACAGTATGAAAAAGGAGAGCAGGGGTACTTATGAAAAAAGAAAACGAAAACGGATGGATCCCCGAGGATCGTCTGAGCAGAGCAAATAAGCGTAAGAAAAAAAACACCATAGCATCGATTCTGGTCATGACCGGATGTCTGTTAGTACTGGTGCTGGTGACCTATGTTGCCGGAATCCTGTATTCCTGGATCGACAGCAAGTTCCAGGATAATGCCAATGATCTGGCAGCAGCAGCGGAAGCGGGCAGCCAGACGGAAAGTACGGCAGAGGTTGCCAGGACTTATACGCAGGAGGAAGTGGACGCGCTGATAGCGGAAGCAAAGCAGCAGGCGGAGGATGAGGAAGAGAACAAGATCCTCTCCGGGATCCGTGATGGTCTGACCTCCGGCACGACCATGGTAGAGACCTTACGACCCTACTATCCCAATGAACTGGTCGTGGTGAGCAACGGAACCTTTAATTTCGTTCCTATCAATGAAAATCTGCAGAAAAATGACTATGCATTGGAGAACCTGAACATTTTAGAGGACGGCGAAGTGCAGTATATGCAGGACGGACAGGTGGTATCCCACAAGGGAATCGACGTCTCCAAGCATCAGGGCAATATCGACTGGACGAAAGTCGCTGCGGATGGCGTGGAGTTCGCATTTATCCGTGTGGGCCTCAGAGGCTACGGTACCGAAGGGAAGCTTGTGGAAGACGAGTATTTCGAACAGAATATCAAGGGTGCTCTGCAGGCAGGGATCAAAGTAGGTGTCTACTTCTATTCCCAGGCGATTACGGATGCAGAACTGTTGGAAGAGGCGAATCTGGTATTAGAGAAGATAAAGCCTTACAATGTTGAGCTTCCCATTGTCTACGATGTGGAGAAAGTAAGTGGCGGCAAAGGACGTGCCAATGATCTGAGCGTGGAAGAGAGAACCCGCCTGACCGCTCTGTTCTGCCAGACTGTTCAGGATGCCGGTTACAAACCCATGATCTATCACAACATGGAGATGGCTACGCTGATGCTGGATCTGGGACAGCTGGAACAGTACGATAAGTGGTTTGCTTACTACAATGATGATCTCTATTATCCGTATGCCTATAAGGTATGGCAGTACAGCGAAAAAGGCGCCGTGGACGGTATTAATGAGGAAGTGGATCTGAATATCTGGTTTGGGGATTTCTAGGTAAAAGCATATAGAGTTCTATAAAACAGGGAACACGATGGAAATGTCGTGTTCCCTGTTCGCATATTTCTAATAATTCATGAATTTTCTTTTTTGTACATCGCAACTTTTTCCAAAGAGCAGTCTAATATTTCGCAGAGACGATTCAGTGTGTGCGTTGAAACATTTGTATTGGCACGAAGCCTGGATAATTGCCCGGCGGAAAAGCTATATTTGTTGATCAGTTCGTATTGGGAAACACCTTTTTCTTTCAGAGTGTTCCAGAGCGGTTCGTAAGAAATCATAGATTATATCCTTTCTTACTTGCAATATTACCCGTAAATGGACTATAATCATATTAGCCATAAGTGGGCTATGGTAGAACCGCAGGAAAGAGAAGGAGCAATAGACAATGTACAGACTGAGAACGAATGATGGTATTTTCCCTCTGGATGATTTAAAAAATTACGGTGAATATTTAGTTCACTTTTATGGCGGACAGTTAATAAAACACACGGAAAAAATCTATATCTATGAAAACGGCGCAGGAACCAGATATGGTCTCCGAATGGCGGATGAGAATGTTGTGTTAGAGCATAAACAATATTTTGACAAGTATAATTGTCAGGGAATTTATGTAGGGATCCGCAAATCCATTGTAAACAGACAGAAAATGAATTCCGGTGATATCTCCTTATATACCGGAGTATTTGATATCCCTCCGGTTGGTCAGAAAGTTATCGTAACACCGACGGATCCCCGGCTAAAACCGACAGGATATAGAGCGTGACAAAAGAAATGAAAACAGATTACTATACCCACTTATGAGCACTTAAGTCATAGAAAAGTATTTGTGCAGCAGGAAAAGAAAGGGGAAAACAGAAGATGGAATATGGTGTAGAAAATGAAAAGCAGAAAGAATTGATGGAGGCTTTTGAAAGAGCACTTTTAGATAAGCCGGTGGAGGAACAAATGGCAGCAGCACTGGCAGCATCAAATATTCTGAACGGGGCTTCTTGGGCATTCTGCGGAATGGATCCGGTATTGAGAGAACAGGAAGAGACATTTGCCCAAAGCAGCACCTGCAGCTTGCAAAGAGTCACTTATAACCGCCAGATGGGCATTCAGGGGTATCTGGTTTACATGAAACTGGACAGGTTATGTGAATTGCTGGGACCGGATAGTAAAGGGCCATTAACGGCAGAGGAAATAGCATTGGCAAGAAAAGAGAATACGGATGCCAAAAAAGAACTTATTGACAGAATTGCCAGCGGTTATGCAGGAAAAATCGGCATTTATTATACGGGTGACAGTGGGACGGTAACGGTATGCGGCAGAACATTTCCGGCCTATGCGGTTACTCTGAAAGAATTATGTGAGATCTGTGAAAGACTGAACTATGGAATCGTGATCGGCGGTGGAACTAGGGAGCCGGGAGAGGTGTCACGGAGAGAAGATGCCGTACTGGAGCATTTAATGCTTACACCGGGGAACAATGCACTTTTCATTGATATCGCCCACAGACAAAAATAGGAAGAGAGGAACTGCATATGAGAGCATGCACTGGATACAGTATAGACTTTAACACTTTTTGAAAGTATTACAAAGGAGCAGTCAAAACAGATTATTTCAATTACAGAACAACTTTTTAGAAATGCTTCTGCGAAAGTGAAGCAAGCTATGGATTGAAAGAGGGATTCGGAAGTGACCATGTCAATGCGGTGGGCAAGAGGCCGACACCAATCTGCAGTCAGACTAGGACGCTGATGCTGTCGAAAGGAGTGCCGGACGCTGCAATAAAACATATTATTACACATTTCAAGAAGTGGATCGCTTCGTATTATGCTTAAGCGGAGGCCGTAAAGAAAGGATAAATCATGGCAAAAGAAAAAGATGACAGATGGGCAAAACAGTTTGGAGATTTTGCGGAAAACCTGACCATGTATGTATTGGGACAGTTGAAGAATATGTCGGTGGCACTGATCGACCATGTGGGAGCAGACGTGATCGCTGTGAAAAGGAATGATCCTTCCGTGCGGTATGCCATATCGGTAAAGGGACGGAACATTCCGCTGACAGAGAGCAAAAGCTACGGATTTTCCCAGGGCAATATTGACAAGCTGACAGAGACGGCAAATGCATTTGGAATGGTTCCGGCGGTTTCTTTTGTGTTTGTAGACGAAATGGAAGGACCCAGGAAGATCCGCATGTTTGTGGCCAGACTGGATGAGCTTTTGCGGATGTGCGGCGATCCGGACATCGGTTTTATCAACTTTGCAAGTGACGGTTTTTCCATCCGGTATTCCGAGGGGAAAAATACACATTGGCTGTCGGATATCAGAAATTGCCATAAAATAGCCTATTTTGAAATGCAGTTCAATGAATTGGAGGAAGTAGAAGTTTTTGCGTAAAGGAAGGGTACGGTGATGACAAAAGAACAGGAATTTAACGAGGGATTTTCCGAAAAACAGGTATGCGAAATCATTAAATTGTATGTGAAAGACAATATCAACGGAGAAAAACTGGCGGATCGATTTGGAGTGGATAAATTCACGGTGTATCGGCTTCTTCATAACTATGGTTTCAACTTCGGACGCACAGCGGGAGTGTCCGATGTGAGAGGTACTTTCCGACCTATTTTCATACAATATCATTATACGGAAAAGCAGATAGACGACTGCATCTATCGCTATATGAAGGATTATCGAAGTAAATATGAAAAGCAGACAAAGAAATATTATTTACAGGATATGCTTTCCAATCTAGGCGAACAATTAGAAGAGAAGCAGGAAAGTACTCCGGCAGATCCGGAAAAAACGGATATTACGAAAATAGTAAAGATAGCAGCCGTAATTGTGCTTGTTTTGTTTGGTATTAGTGTTCTGTCCCAGGCCTGTTCTTTTGTCGGCGGTAAAATGAACAGTGCTGCCCGTTTCTTTTCCAACGATTATCAGTTTGATGCCTTTACCTATCAGGGGGTATTGTATGGAGGCAACAAGAAGTGGGGAAAACCGAACGGCCCATGTGCCGGAATTCCCGCCCGTGCCAATGGAACCGAGTATTCTCTGGGGGAATATGACGGGGGAAAGCTAAATGGCTTTGGAATCGTATGCTTCTCTGATATTCCTTTACAGGCAGACTACTCGGAACATAAGGATGCATCCGCATTTGACGGTGCGAGCCTCAGAATCCGTATGGGACAGATGAAAGACGGCGTGTTGAAAGGTTATGGTGTCGTTTACAACTCTGCCGATGAAATCATCATAGGAAAATATAAAGACGGAAAGCTGGTAAAGTACGGATGTAAGATAGCTCTGGATGCCGATGGCAATATTTTATCAGTTGACATTATGAAAGGGGATAAAATCAAAAAGGAATTCAAGGGCGATACTTATAAAGGGATGACCTATGAGCCGGAAGAAGGACGGATCGTAATAGACGATTTTGAATTTACGATTTCTGCCGGGAAAATCTCCATGAAAACGGAGGGTGCTGTAATAGAAGTGAAGGACAGACAGTGGACTTTCGACTGGTTCAATCCGGATACGGAGGAAGGCATCTATATGGATTATACGCTGGGAGAGAGTGTCAAATGTCAAGTCATGACCAACGATTCTCAGGGACTGCGGGTGAATGAATCGGAAATGCCCATCACCTATGGGAAAGAAAGCAGTACTACGGAGCAGTAAAATGTAATGCACTTCAGAATCCTTATTCTGAGGTGCATTTTTATCAAGGAGGGATAAATTGCAGGATATAGTGTTGGAATTACAGGATATGCGATATCTGGATTGGGCATTAAAGAAAATAGCACCGCGAACCCTGGGATGTTTTTTAAAAGTTTACGAAGAAGCGGCGGATCAAAAAATATATTATAAGCTTTCCAATTATGACAGCTGTCGTGGAATCTTTGGCCATGAATGCGTCAATGAATTAATTGCAAGTTGTGTCATGAAAGGAATCAGGAGACTGGCCCCAGAGTGGAGCCTGCGGTGGGTGCAAAGCAGAATTGTTCCATACAGCAGACAGAATATCAGCGAAATACTCCGGGCAAATGGAATGGACTCCTATGAGGAACAGAAGTTACTGCTAAAAAATGAAGGTCGAAATTGTCAGGATGAGTTTTATCTTGCGCCATTGCCACCGAAATTCTTTGTTCACTACGGCTCGGAACATTTTGACAGAAACCGGTTTGCACCTGTCAGAAATGAAAAAGACAGAGACAAACCCACGGGAGGACTGTGGGGATACCCGACAGGTTCTGAAGAGGGCCGGAACAAACGGCGCAGGGAAGAGCCACATTTCATTTTCCGGCTGAACTGTCCATACAACTGGTCTGTGATTCACTCTAGGGAAGAGAGGGAGAAGTACCCAAGGCAGCCAGGTACAACAGTTACCGGACACACCGTACTGGACTATGAAAAGATTGCCAGACAGGGCCTGGGTGATGGAAAGCCCATATATGCAATCGTAACGGAATTTGAGGATCACGAAACACTCAGGGATCATTCCTGCGGAGATGACTGCAATTCGGTGTTTGTCTTAAATGATTCGATACTGGTTGAAAATTACGATGCTAAATTGACGGAGAATCCGTTAACATTGGAGGATTTATTACCGCTTAGACATTTCAAGACCCTTCGAAAGGGCATAGAAGTGAGTTATCTGCTTCGTTCTCCGGATGGCAAGCGTTATATCTATGTGGAAGAACCATCCGCTCACTATGGATTTCGGACGTTGGTGTCCTGCATCAGTGATGGGAGGATCGTGGAAGTCTGTGGATATACGGAAAACGAAGCAAAAGCCCTCATGGCAGAACTGATGGGGTATTTTTAGAACCCTTCCTTCTTACGAACCAGACGCAATTCTCTTCTCTTAATGGCATTATCCCACTCCATGCGTTCTCCCTCGTTCTCTAAGATGAGGCCGGGAACCGGGGTGGGTTTTCCATTGTCTCCCATAGCTACCATGACAAAATAAGCCCGGTTGATGGGGTGTCTGGTGCCGTCCTGCTCTTCGCGGTAGGTATCCACGCGTACTTCCATAGAGGTATGTCCCACATGGGTGACTTTGCCGATCAGCACAATAATGTCATTCAGATAGGCACCGGACTTGAAATACAGGTTATCGATGGCTACGGTGGTGGCATCCCTGCCGCAGTGACGTCTGGCGGTGGCACCGGCTACTTCGTCGATCCATTCCAAAAGCCTTCCGCCGAACAGTCTGCCGAAGCCGTTGATATCCGGATGAATGACTACATGGAGCTGATGGGTCTCGGAATCGGAGACTTTTTTCGCGGGAAGCGCTTCTGTCTTTATTTCTTTATTATCTGTTGTACTCATATTCTATAAACCTCACAATAATTATTTTTTCAGCTAAATAATGATGACACATCAACACATAAACGTAGTATAGCACACTCCTGAAGAAAATGCCATCCGCATAGGATTTTTGCTTTTGGGATATTCTATTGTGTGCAGAAGGAGATTCTTTGAAGAAATGTCGATAACTGCCGGAAGCGAAACTTTACGAAAGGGGAACGGGAATGCTGATCAGACAATTATTGCTTATAGCAGCAGGGGCCAGCTACGGTCTGCTGTCGGCAGCAGGGGTGTTCACGGTGCTGGTGGCGGTGGGACTGATCCCAAGATTTGCAGGGAAAACACACACGGCCCGCTATGTATTGCTGTATGAAGAAATGGTGATCTTCGGGACGCTGGCAGGGTGTTTCGTTACTGTTTTCCCGGAGTACAGTCAGTGGGGAAGCTTTTTGCGGGAGCAGTTTCCGGAGAAAATGAGGCTGTGGATGGCAACGGGGGTAGCGGCACAGGCGGTATTCGGATTGTTTTCCGGGATGTTTATCGGATGCCTGGCGCTGGCTATCGCGGAGATGCTGGACAGTATTCCCATTTTTGCCAGAAGAATTTCGTTCCGGCATGGTCTGGGATGGGCGGTCTTGGGTATGGCGGCGGGGAAAATCTGTGGGTCTCTGTTCTATTTTGCCACAGAACTGCACCGGACCGTACAATAAGCAGGGAGCTTCCGTCAGAGGAAGCGGTTCGCCATATTACAGGAAAGTATGTACACGCAGAGCGGAAAATGAGGGATGGACGAAAAAGGGAGGCAGGGTATGAAACAGCAGGTGGTTTATCTGAAATGTGACAGAAATGCGGAGGTGCAGGCCCGGGATGTATTTCTGAAGGATGTGGCGGAGGTCCGCTGCCGGGACAAAGTACTATCGGCAAAATTAAATGCCATCAAGGTCTGCCATTTTCCGAAAGAAGGGGAAAAGCGCTGCGTGATCAGCTGCCTGAAGCTGGTGCGTCTCATGGAGGAGCTCTGTCCGGAAATAGATGTGCAGGTGGTAGGAGAGACAGATGTACTGGTGGAATGGATCAGCGTGGATCAGTACAAAGGCTGGCAGCAGTGGCTCAAGGCTGCGTTCGTGTGCATGATCAGCTTCTTCGGGACAGCATTTACCATTATGGCATATCATAATGACGTGGGGATCAACGAAGTATTTACCGAGGTATACCGGATGTGCATGGGTGCGGAACCCGGAGGGATTAATACACTGGAGGTGGCGTATTCTGTGGGACTGGCGGCAGGTATCATTGTGTTCTTCAATCATGTCGGAGGCAGGCGGTTGACGAAGGATCCGACCCCCGTGGAAGTGTCTATTAATAATTATGAGACCGATGTGGAGAAGACGCTGATCGAGCAGGCGGGAAGAGAAGGCAGGGAGATCGAGGGGGATAATGGGGAGCTATAAGACATCCTTAGGAAGATATAGGAAATGGTCGGAATGGGTTGACATAGTCAGGGATGGACGCTATAATCAATATCGTAATGTAATAAATTTGTAACAAATTTGTAAAAGGAATTTAACTGAAAGGTTTTTATGATAAAGAATAAGAAGAACAGACAGATGAAATTCATAGCAGCCGGCATGGCACTTTTCATGTTGGCATCACCAATCTCTGTATCCGCAGCCGGCAGCAGCACACTGATGGCTTCCGGTGGCATTGCATCCGTACTGGAGATGGATCGTTCCCTGGAGGAATATATCCAGATCGCTCAGGATGCGCAGGGAGCTTCCTGGGGATATACCAATATCGGTGTAGCCAATGTAGAGTCCGGCAATCTGAATATCAGAGCAGTGCCCTCCACGGACGGTAAGCTGGTGGGTAAGCTGCCCAAGGATGCTGCCTGTGAAGTCATCGAGACGAAGGACGGCTGGTGCCATATCAAGTCCGGTGAAGTGGACGGCTATGTAAGCCGGGAGTTCTTACATACAGGACCGGAGGCTACGATCCGTGCGGCACAGCTGGTACATACAGTGGCAATTGCCAATACGGACGGATTGAATGTACGCCAGGAGCCCAACACCTCAAGCGAGATCGTGACGCAGGTAGGACAGGGCGAGGAGATGGAATATGTGGAGACCGGTGCCGACGGCTGGGTGAAGATTTCCATCGATGGTGAGGATGCTTATGTGTCCCAGGAATTTGTCACAGTGGAAGAAAAGCTGGATACCGCCATTACCATGACGGAACTGCTCTACGGTCAGGGGGTATCCGATGTGCGCGTAGATCTGGTGGAATATGCAAAACAGTTCGTGGGTAACCCTTACGTATGGGGAGGAACCAGTCTGACCAAGGGTGCCGATTGCTCCGGTTTTGTACTGGCAGTGTTCAAAAAATACGGTATTTCCCTGAGCCATTCTTCCAGAGCGCAGGCGAATGAAGGAACGAAGATCAGCGCTTCGGATCTGAAGCCCGGAGATCTGATCTTCTACGGTAACGGCAAAGGTAACATCAACCATGTAGCAATCTATATCGGCGGAGGACAGGTTATTCATGCCAGCAGTCCTAAGACCGGTATCAAGATCAGCAGTTATAAATACCGTACTCCCGTGAAATGTGTCCGCGTAATTCAGGATTAATATAGGGAAAATTTAAAGTGTAAAGGCATTGTGCGTCTGGTGGCGGGCAATGCCTTTTTGACATTCGGAAGGATGCTTTTATAATTGCGTTTCCATGGGAACTGTGATACTATTTTTTATATATCTAAGAAAGCGCTGGAATGGATACAGCAGCAAATATAATGAAACTAAATGGGTGATGGGTATGCGCAAAGTAGCTTTGATCACAGATGGTTGGAGACGTCTGTTTACATATGCATGGCCGGCAGGGATTCTGCAGAGGATCCGGGAGACCGGAGAGGATGTCAATCTGTACATTTTTAACAGTACAGGTAACTGGAGCCGGGATGCCGGATACAATAGGGCAGAGTACAATATTTACAATCTGCCGGAGTTGTCCGATTTTGATGGAATTATTCTGGAATTAAATAATATCAGTTCTCCTGCGGTGCTTGCGGATGTGATCAGCAATGCAAAGCGATCAGGACGGCCTGTGGTATCCATTGCCAATGAACTGGGAGATTTTTATTATGTGGGGATCGATAATTATTCGGCCATGAAGCAGGTTATCGCACATCTTCATGAGGTGCATGACTGCAAAAAGTTCTGGCTGTTAGTGGGAGCACAGGATAATTACGAGAGCAGCTGCCGTCTGCAGGGAATGCTGGATTATGCCAAAGAACATAAGATAAAGATCGACAAGGATGATATCTGGTACGGTTCCTTTGATTACAAGAGTGGACTGGAAGGTTATAAACATCTATGGGACCGGCACAAGGAGCTCCCGGATGCTGTGATCTGTATTAATGACAATGTGGCGGTTGCGGTATGTGAAGCCGCGGCACAGATGGGATTTCATGCACCGGACGATTTTCGTATCACCGGATTTGATAATTTTGACAAGGCTGGCTTCTACACACCCAGCATTACAACTGTGGGACATATCCAGGAAGAAGCTGCTTACCATGGGATGGATGTCCTCCTGCGCCTCTGGGCAGGGGAGAATGTACCCAAATACAATTTCACTAAGACGGAAATGCTGTGGCAGGAGAGCTGCGGCTGTGGAAAGGGCAGCAGCCGGGATGCCAGAGCACATCTGAAGGATCAGATCATGTACAGTGTGGAGAGCGAAGAATTCGATGAGGAAGTACTCTCCATGGAAGCGGAAATGATGCAGTGCAATACGGTGGAGGAGATGATGTATTGTATCCCTCAATGCATTCCTTCCCTGAAATGCGATGCTATGTATCTTGTACTGGATGATCATCTGAATGCTTATAAAAAAGAGGCGGAAAAGAGCATTCACCTGGATGCAGAACCTTCGGACGAAGGCTTTTATGTACACGGTTATCCGAGGCAGATGCAGATGACCTTTGCCTATGAGAGAGACCAGAGGCTGGATCTGGACAGACAGGAAGTGGACGGAATCTTCCCTACGTTTGACTATCCGAAGCCGGGACAGGATTTTCTGTTCCTGCCGCTGCATTTCGGAGAGCGCACGGTGGGTTATGTGGTCATCCGTAATGCGGTCTATCTTATGGAGAAGCAGTACCTGTTCCAGATCATGAACGCATTGACCCGTTCCATGGAGAATCTTCATAAAAAAGAAATGCTCGCATATATGAATAAAAAATTATCCTCGCTGTATATCATGGATACCCTGACTGGTATGTACAATCGAATGGGATACCAACAGCTGGGAGAGGACGCCTTCCGGATCTCAAAACTGAATCATCGGAAACTGCTGATACTGTTTGTGGATCTCGACAGGCTCAAATATATCAACGACACGTTCGGTCATGAATATGGTGATATGGCCATCTGTGCGGCGGCCAGGGCATTGATGCAGTGCAGCAGCCGTGACGCGGTGCCTGCCAGAACCGGCGGCGATGAATTCGTTGTGGTACAGACGTATCAGTCTGATGAAGCCTCGAGAGATCTGGTCCATAGGATCCGTAGAACACTGGAGGCGGAGGGAAAGGCACAGAAGCTTCCATTCCCGCTGACCATGAGTATCGGAACCGTAGTGACGGATCCGGACAGCAATCTGACCTTTGGGGATTATGTAAAACAGGCCGATAGCTTGATGTACGAAGAAAAAGTACAGAAACGTGCTGCCAGAAAATAAAAAGTGTATTTACAACAGAAGATTATTGTGCTATATTGAAATAGTATGATTAGCCGATGCTCAGATTACGGACACTCCGACCTTAGTCTTAGTATCAGGCGTTTAAAAAACAGGAGGAAAAAGAAATGATTTCTAAGGAAAAGAAAACAGCCATCATGAACGAGTATGCAAGAACCCCCGGTGACACCGGTTCACCTGAGGTACAGGTAGCAGTCCTGACTGCAAGAATCCAGGAGCTTACCGATCATCTGAAGGAGAACCCCAAGGATCATCATTCTCGTCGTGGTATGCTGAAGATGGTAGGTCAGAGACGTGGTCTTCTGGATTACCTGAAGAAGAAGGATATCGAGAGATATCGTGCATTAATCGAGAAGCTTGGCTTAAGAAAATAATGCTGACTGGTGAGCGGGGTCTGCCGATTACATCGGCGCTCCGCTTTCTCTGTGTATACGATGACAGATACTCTGTCATTGCTTTGGGTAACAAGCGGTATGGAAGCGAGCCCCGAGACCGCTGAAAAGGGTATGTTGGGAAAAAAACATGAATTTTTCAGTAGTTTCGGTAATCCTCCAGACCGTGGAAATATTTATTAAATCATTTATATCGTAGAGTGATAAGGCTGTCCCATGAGGAACACAAAAGATAAAGTCACGTACGATGGATAGGAGGAATTTATGTATCAAAGTTACAAGATGGATCTTGCAGGCAGACCTCTGGTGGTTGATATCAACCGTGTAGGTAAGCAGGCAAACGGATGTGCATTCATGCACTATGGTGATACCACTGTTCTCTGTACCGCAACCGCTTCCGAGAAGCCCAGAGACGGTATCGATTTCTTCCCTCTGAGTGTAGAGTACGAAGAGAAAATGTACGCTGTGGGTAAGATCCCCGGCGGCTTCAATAAGAGAGAGGGCAAGGCAAGCGAGAACGCTATTCTGACCAGCCGTGTCATCGACAGACCTATGCGTCCCCTGTTCCCTAAGGATTACCGTAATGACGTAACCCTGAACAACATGGTAATGAGCGTAGATCCCGAGTGTCGTCCCGAGCTGGTAGCCATGATCGGTGCCGCTATCGCTACCTGCATTTCCGATATTCCTTTCGATGGTCCCTGTGCTATGACCCAGGTAGGCATGATCGATGGTGAGTTCATCATTAATCCCAGCCAGGAGCAGTGGAAGAAGGGCGATCTGAACCTGACCGTTGCTTCCACCAGAGAGAAAGTGATCATGATCGAAGCAGGTGCTAATGAGATTCCTGAGGCTACCATGATCGAAGCTATCTACAAGGCTCACGAAGTGAACCAGACCATCATCGCTTTCATCGACAAGATCGTAGCAGAAGTCGGCAAGAAGAAGCACGAGTATACCAGCTGTGCGGTTCCCGCTGAAATGTTCGAGGCTATGAAGGAGATCGTATCTCCTGCGGAGATGGAAGAAGCAGTATTTACCGATGACAAGCAGACCCGTGAGGAGAATATCCGCGTGATCACCGACAAGCTGACCGAGGCTTTTGCTGAGAACGAAGAGTGGCTGGCTATCTTAGGTGAGGCTGTATATCAGTATGAGAAGAAGACCGTTCGTAAGATGATCCTGAAGGACCACAAGCGCCCCGATGGTCGTGCGATCACCCAGATCCGTCCTCTGGCAGCAGAGGTAGATATCATCCCCCGTGTACATGGTTCCGCTATGTTCACCCGTGGACAGACACAGATCTGTAATGTATGTACGCTGGCTCCTCTGTCCGAGCAGCAGAAGATCGATGGCCTGGATGAGAATGAAGTAAGCAAGAGATATATGCATCATTATAACTTCCCTTCCTATTCCGTAGGTGAGACCAAGCCTTCCCGCGGACCCGGAAGACGTGAGATCGGTCACGGCGCTCTGGCTGAGAGAGCCCTGATCCCTGTACTGCCCAGTGAGGACGAGTTCCCTTATGCAATTCGTACCGTATCTGAGACTTTTGAATCCAACGGATCTACCTCCATGGCTTCCACCTGTGCTTCCTGCATGTCCCTGATGGCAGCAGGTGTACCCATCAAGAAGATGGTAGCAGGTATTTCCTGTGGTCTGGTAACCGGCGAGACTGATGACGATTTCGTACTGTTGACCGATATCCAGGGACTGGAAGACTTCTTCGGAGATATGGACTTTAAGGTAACCGGTACTACCGAAGGTATTACCGCTATTCAGATGGATATTAAGATCCACGGTCTGACCAGACCTATCGTAGAAGGCGCTATTGCAAGATGTCGTGATGCAAGACTGTTCATCATGGATACCTGCATGAAGCCTGCAATCTCTGCTCCCAGAACAGAGGTTGGCAAGTACGCTCCCAAGATCATCTCCATTCAGATCGATCCCGACAGAATTGGTGATGTAGTAGGTCAGCGTGGTAAGACTATCAATGAGATCATTGCACGTACCGGCGTGAAGATCGATATCACCGATGACGGTAAGGTATCTATCTGCGGTACCGATAAGGAAATGATGGATAAGGCTCTGGAGATGGTGAAGATCATCACCACGGACTTCGAAGAAGGTCAGATCTTCAAGGGCAAGGTAGTAAGCATCAAGGAATTCGGTGCATTCATCGAGTTCGCACCCGGTAAGGAAGGCATGGTACACATCTCCAAGATCGCTAAGGAGAGAATCAACCGTGTAGAAGATGTCCTGACCCTGGGAGACGTAGTAACAGTAGTATGCCTGGGCAAGGATAAGATGGGAAGAATCAGCTTCTCCATGAAGGATGTAGCTCAGCAGTAAGCTGAGAGAAATAAAGCCGCTGTGGGCGTAAGCCTGCAGCGGTTTTTGCGCGGTAAATTGAGAGTTAGTGAAGAAGCCACGAACGCCCACGGCGGGTGG
>ENA-OPCY01000041-OPCY01000041.1-human-gut-metagenome-genome-assembly--contig:-NODE-41-length-100952-cov-9.411479_pt1 | contig 100952 bp, 97 predicted proteins | sample MGYA00241568_ERZ501487 | MGnify/ENA primary metagenome ERZ501487 (study PRJEB25962, sample SAMEA2042574) | human gut metagenome | biome: human gut; feature: human-associated habitat; material: faeces... | reverse complement strand
ACACGTGGAAACATAAATGCTCAGACACTTGGTAAAATGCCAATCCCTCTAATTGAGAGAAAGACACAAGATGCTTTGGTTAGTATCATTTCAAGTATAGACGAAAAAATCAAGAAGAATAATGCGATAAACAATAATTTAGAGCAACAAGCTCAGGCAATCTATCAGCAAATGTTCATAGATAATGCTCGTTCTGATTGGGCAGAAGGCACTTTAAGTGATATTTCTGATATTACAATGGGTCAGTCGCCAAGTGGCAGTAGCTATAACGAGGACGGAACTGGCACAATTTTCTTTCAAGGTCGTGCGGAATTTGGATTTAGATTTCCGTCAGTTCGTCTATACACCACTGAACCTAAACGAATGGCACGGTCAAATGATACTTTGATGAGCGTTCGAGCACCAGTAGGCGACTTAAATGTCGCTCATATGGATTGCTGCATTGGTCGTGGACTTGCTGCCATTCATTCTAAATCCCATCATCAATCCTTTGTTCTTTACACGATGTTTTCGCTTAAAAAACAGTTAGATGTTTTCAATGGCGAGGGAACGGTTTTTGGTTCTATCAATCGTAATTCGTTGAATGATATGCCAATTCTTATACCGTCTGATGATATTTTGGACGAATTTGAAAGGATTGTAGCACCAATGGATTTAACCATTCGCAATAATTACGATGAAAATTGCCGTTTACAGGATATTCGTGATACCTTGCTTCCTCGTTTAATGTCCGGTGAGCTTGATGTCTCCGACATCGACCTTTAAGCCACTAAATTATTGTTTATCATAGAAACATAACGAAAAATACAGGAGGATGAATATGCCAAGTTTATTTACAGAAGATACATATGAACAGGCTATTATAGAACTGTTCGAAAATATGGGCTATGATCACCTCTACGCACCGGACCTAGATCGTGATTACAGCAGTCCTCTATTGGATGCTGAATTACGTAATAGTCTGGTACGTATTAACCGTGGTCTGCCTGTAGAAGCAATAGATGAGGCACTTTCCAAACTGAAGAATTTCGATACCGGAAGTCTGCTGCAGAAGAACATCATTTTTATGGATTATCTGCAAAATGGCATCACGGTTAAATTATTTGTGAAGGGCGAGGAACAGTCGTCGATTGTGCGTTTGATTGATTACACAAACGAAAAGAGCAACTCTTTCTATGTGGTAAATCAGTTTACGTTTCTTGAAAATGGGAATAACCGTCGCCCGGATGTAATTTTGTTCATCAATGGATTGCCTCTTGTTTTGATGGAATTAAAGAGCCCGGCCAAGGATGAAGTTGGAGCAGAGAATGCATTCCATCAGATTCGTAATTATATGCAGGATATTCCATCCATTTTCTATTACAATGCGATTTGTGTAATTAGTGATTTGTCCACGAATAAGGCTGGAACTATAACATCCGGACTTGATCGTTTCATGGAATGGAAGACGAAAGATGGCAATTATGAAGATACCGCCTATGCATCCTTTGAAACATTTTATGAGGGGATGTTCCAAAAGGCACGTCTCTTAGATATCCTGAAGAACTTCATTCTTTTTTCCGGTGCAAGTAATAGCCGATTCAAGGTGCTGGCGGCATATCATCAATATTTTGCGGTTCGTAAGGCAATTGAAAAAGCTAAAATAGCAACAAAGACCGATGGAAAGGGTGGAGTGTTCTGGCACACGCAGGGCTCCGGTAAGTCATTGTCAATGGTGTTCTATGCACATTTATTGCAGGAGGCATTAGACAGTCCGACGATTGTGGTCATGACAGACCGTATTGATTTGGATGATCAGCTCTATGCGCAGTTTTCACAGTGTGCAGATTTCTTGCGGCAGATACCGGTGCAGGCAGAGAGCAAGGAACATTTGAAATCCCTTCTTGATGGTAGAAGTGCTAACGGAATTATATTTACTACAATGTTTAAGTTTGAGCGAGGAGAGAAGGCGCTTTCGGAACGTAGAAATATTGTGGTTATGGCAGACGAAGCGCATCGCGGTCAGTATGGATTTGATGAGAAAATTGTTCTGTCAGAGAATGAGAACGGTGAAAAGGAAGCACGTACAGTAATTGGTAATGCCCGCATTATTCATGATGCATTACCGAATGCTACATTTATCGGATTTACCGGTACACCGATTTCTGCCAAGGACAGGAATACCCGTGAGGTTTTTGGCGATTACATTGATGTTTATGATATGACGCAGGCCGTGGAAGATGGTGCTACGAGACCCGTTTATTACGAAAGCCGTGTTGTACATTTGAAACTGGATGAGAATACACTGGCATTAATTGATTCTACTTATGATATTTTGGAGCAACAGTCCGATGCGCAGACCATTGAGAAGAGTAAAAAAATGCTTGGACAGATGGAAAGTGTGCTGGGAGCGGATTCTACCATTGAATCGCTTTGCGATGATATCGTGAATCATTATGAGAAATATAGAGCAAATTTACTGACCGGAAAAGCAATGATCGTAGCCTATTCGCGTCCGATTGCGATGAAGATTTATCGACGTATCCTGGAAATCCGCCCAGACTGGAAAGAAAAAATCGGTGTAGTTATGACTGGCGGCAATAATGATCCGGAGGACTGGAAAGAGATCATCGGAACGAAAGCTCATAAAGAAGAACTTGCAAGGAAATTTAAGGATAATAATGATCCGATGAAGATTGCCATTGTGGTCGATATGTGGCTCACTGGTTTTGATGTACCTTCTTTGGCTACCATGTATGTATATAAGCCAATGCACGGGTATAACCTAATGCAAGCGATTGCCCGTGTTAACCGTGTATTCAAGGATAAAGAAGGTGGACTGATTGTAGACTATGTTGGAATTGCATCAGCCTTAAAGACCGCGATGAAAGAGTATACGAAGCGGGATCAGTCTAAATATGGTGACATGAATATTGCCAAGATGGCATATCCGAAGTTTCGGGAAAAGTTACAGGTTTGCAAGGATTTATTGCATGGATTTGATTTCAGTGGATTTGTCGGCGGCTCTCCGCTTACGATGGCAAAGCTCATCACAGGTGGCGTGAATTTTATCCTGGATGCAAGTGTTCCTGACAGAAAAGATTTGTTCTTAAAGGAAGCAATGCTTTTGAAGCAGTCACATTCACTTTGCTCCAGCATGACAACAGAGAAAGAACGTCACGAAGCAGCCTATATGGAAGCGTTGCGCTCTACAGTGATAAAGATTACTTATGGGGGCGCTAATGGAAAGAACCTGTCACTTACGGAAATTAATGCCCAAATTAATGAACTTTTGAAGTCAGCAGTGCAGAGTGAAGGTGTTATCAGCTTATTTGACAGTAGTAAGACTGGTGGAGAAAACTTCAGCTTGTTTGATCCGGCTGTTCTGGATGAAATTTCAAGAATGAAGGAAAAGAATATAGCGGTCGAGATTCTGAAAAAACTTATGGCTGAGCAGATAACGCTCTACAAGAGAACGAATGTGGTACAGTCACAGAAATTTTCTGCGAAGATAGCGCAGCTGATGAATTCCTATTATAATGGGCTGATCACCAATGAAGAAGTGATTAAAGAATTACTGAAAACAGCCCAGGAAATTGCTGAGCTTTATAAGAACGGTGAAAAGCTCGGACTGTCGCAGGAAGAACTGGCCTTTTATGATGCACTGACCAAGCCGGAGCATATCAAAGATTTTTATAAGAATGATGAACTGATTGCCCTGACAAGAGAACTGACAGAAATGCTCCGTAAGAATCGCACCATCGACTGGCAGAAGAAGGAAACAGCCAGAGCACAGATGCGTAAGATGGTTAAGCGGCTTCTGAAAAAATATAAGTACCCGCCAGAAGATTATGATTTCGCTGTCAATACGGTAATCAGCCAGTGTGAGCTCTGGACAGATAACGTGGAATCTCAGAAAGAGGAAAAACTCTATAAATATGTATCTGAAACAGAGCTGGGCATGGTTGCAGAGGATACAGTTTCGTAGGGGGAAAAGAAGTAATAGAGGTGTAGTTGACCATAAGGTTGATATTACTGAACAGGTAACACAAACAGATATTAGTGGCATATTGTCAGTGAGATATTTTTTGGGGGCTTTCCAATGTGGAAAGCCCTTTTTGATTTGCTTATGTCGTCGGAGCCTCGTAGCTGACATCAATCTCACTCCAAAGTATCCAGATGGAGGACCTTGCGCCTCCGTTGGAAAGGAAGGAGCGGATTTCGCAGAGGGACCAGAGTTTGGTTTCCGGGTCCTGCTGGCGGATTTTCATGCTGTGGGATTCCTGCGACAGCGTGTATACTAAATCATCGAGTACCGTCCGGGTAGAAACAAGGGTGTTATTATAAGTCTGCGACTCAATGGATGCTGCGTTGTAAATGGTAATCCGGCGCATATCCGTGAGAACCGGAACGGCAGTATCTTTGGCAGCAACGGTAATTGCAAATATGTCCTGTTTGTAATATTCCTCTAATGGATGTGTCTTTTTTTGTTGGAAGAAAAATTGATAACCTCGGAGGTGAAGATAGAGATAAATATATAGAAGAGATTATCGGGCACAAACTTGATCCTGTCTTAGATCAAAGACAAAGAAAATATTTTAAAAATTTATACAAAGAACAAAATGAAATATTACAAAAAAGAATAAGAAAATCAGAAGAAAATAGAATCAACGAATATCAACAAAAGTATTTAGCAGAGCATAATATCGAATGTCCATACTGTCATTCAACTAATACATCTAAAATTAGTACAGTTAATAGGGAAATATCAATAGGAACATTTGGTCTTGCAAGTAGTAAAATAGGCAAAACACATAAATGCAATAACTGTGGGAGTATGTGGTAAATTGAATAAACGTTCCAGCTTCAATTATCAGAACTTAAAATCACATAAATACCTGAATGACCCACCCAAAATGGTGCATCGTTCAACTTATTTACAAAAAGGAATAATTAATGTATAATTAACTTACATTAATAAGAGAGTGTTTTGAAGTAGAGATTGTGCTGCTACGCACCCTATGGGTCAAAAGAAATGTGGGAAAGGGCACACCCACCAAAATACTCTCTTATCATGTGCAAGAATTATGTATGTTTAAGTTCAGTTTATCTGAGGTGGTAAATTTCGTTGCAACCACGCACCCTATGGGTCAAAAGAGATGCAGGAGAGGCGACGCCTGACGGATAGTTCTTTGCTTATGAAAAAGGTTGTAGATTGTGCGTATTTTGCCTGAATGACCCACCCCAAATGGTGCATCGTTCAACAAAGTGGCAGCATTGCAAAGGAAATGGTGTTATTGACTTTGATGGAGAAGAACGAAAAGCTGAAGTCCACTGGTTTCAGGAAGAAACTGTTGGAAAGGTAAAATTCAAGGTTAAGAGGTGGATTGATGAAGATTAAATGGAAGGGAAAAACAGAATTTCTTTCACTGACACATGGAAAGATCTATGATGTTCTGTCGGTTGAAAAAGAATGGTATAGAATCAATGATGATTCCGGTGAAAGTTATTTATATCCACCTGAACAATTTGAGGTTGTAGAAGAATAAAAAGCACTTTGCAGCGGATGCAGGGTGCTTTTTTAGTGCCAAAATATCCTGAATGACCCACCCAAAATGGTGCATCGTTCAACCCACTTGGCATGAAATGGCACATGCGATTACATATTCTAAATGTACAACGGTAGAAAAATGTGTTATTCTTGATGATGAATTACAAGAGAAATACATTCCGGGAATATCACGATATAATGACATTTCACGGGATGGTGCCGAAACAATCGCTGAAGCATTTGTAAAAAATGAGAAAGAAATTAAAAGTACCGGATGAAGCGAGAAAATTAGTAGAAAAGTATGTGGAGGTTCAGAGAAAATGGTAACATATCCCCCGTGTTTTACATGTGCTTTATATGATGTCGAAACAGATACATGTCCAGCGTTTCCTGAGGGACTTAATGATATGGTGTTGCAAAAGAAAATACAAGATGGCATGGATACAGAGTGTGCAAACAATATATCTTATAAGCCGATAAATAGCAGACGAAAGGCGGAATGATTGTTTATGGAGAATAAAAAAACAATAGATAATTGGGATGCAAGATTGTTGGAGTATCCATTTGTGTATGAAGGAATGACAGAAGAAGCGTATTTTGAAGAAAAAAAATATTACGGTGAAAATTTCGATAGAGTAATGAGTGGTGAATATGTACCATTATGGAAACAAAAGGAGCGTGCTAATGGATAACTTTAAAGCAGTATATAAAATTCTGTCACAACTTGCCTGAATGACCCACCCAAAATGGTGCATCGTTCAACTTAAATAGAGATTATCTTACAGAGGAAGAGTGGAACCAAATGGTCAAACTCGCTGTGGATAATTACCCCGAGTATGAATGGGAGGATGGTGGATATGGAAACTTCAACCAATTTAACTTTGTCAGAGGAAATGCTGAATAAGGGAGAGGTTAAATGTGACAAGTGCAATAAAGGTTTTTTTAAACCGTTCAATCCTAATTATGCAATTAATCACAGTTTCCAATGCGATTACTGCGGAGAACGTTTAATAATAGAGCCCAATATAGAAGTACAGTAATCATGGTCAGAAAAGGAAGGGTAATGAAAAATTTTTACAAGAAATAAATAAGAGAAGCGATGGCCCGACCCCAAAGTGGGGGTCAGGTACCGCTTCCCTTAAAAAATATCTCACAGATATCATACAATATTATATGCAAAAATTCAAGGATTAATCCTAATAACCTGAATGACCCACCCAAAATGGTGCATCGTTCAACTTCGGTTATCAATATATCAGAACAGGAAGGCAAGCATTATATCTTGCTGGAGGAAAAATAATATGGCGTTGACGGCAAGAGAGTGGTTATTATTGCCACAAGAAGAGGCGGAATTGAGACAATCAGAACTTTCCAAAGAAGAGTGTGCTAAGTTGCGGTTAGAGCTGTCTATGATACATTTTACTGAAGATGAAAAACGCAAGATGACTGCAGAGCATAAGTACCAATTTACACATCCGAAGGAAAGAACGGCGCAGGAAAAAGCTGATTTTAATAAAAAAGCTGCGGAAATATTCAGAATGATGCAGAAGAAATAGTTGCGATATTGCACGAATAATTTTAATAATCAGAACACCTTTAATGGGGTGTTCTTTTCCTGAATGACCCACCCAAAATGGCGCATCGTTCAACTGAAATTCTAAAGGGAGGGGAAAATGGTTGACATTAAAGGATTACTTGAAGATATAAGGGATTATAATAAAAAATATACAATTTCAGAACATTCAAGTGATGCAGAAAAGCTTATTGCAAAAATGCAGGATAAAGATATATGTACAGAGCAACAATATTTCGATATAGAAAAAGAAGTAAAGTTTTTTTTGAAATCGAACGCCCCACAAACGGATAAACAAAAGGTACTTGGATATGCGGAATCACTTTCTATGATTTGCGCGGCAATAAGGGAAGGAAAACTCGTAATTGCAAAGCAAAAGGAGAACGACAATGGATAACTTCAAGGCAGTTTACCTGAATGACCCACCCCAAATGGTGCATCGTTCAACACAAGGGCGTTGACATTAGATTGGCATCATGCTCTACTGGTGCAGGTGATAATTCTTTTGCACAGCAGTTATCCAAGGAACTTGGAGTTAGAGTCATGGCGCCTGATGATGACTTGTATTATGTTCCAGATGAGGGAACAGTATTTGTCGGGGCCCCAAATCATAACGTTGGAGTGTGGCGTATTTTTGAAAATGGAGTAGAACAATGAAGTATATAGGTTTTTTTAGTGAGATGAAGTTGTATGAGAATACCGGAAGTGTAAAAGAATACCTTGTGGAAAAAGTTAATTATGATAAGCAGAAGGTCATCGAGTATTTGGCAAAACAAAAGCGTATAGCCGGGTGCCCGAGAGAAGGTATTGACTGTGTTACCGGTGAAACAATATCCCCCAGCTTTTCTGTATATAATGATGGGGAATATGAATGGTGCGATTTCCTTGCATACCATATTAAGCATTATAACATACGACTTCCAGAAGAATTTATAAAAAAAATAGGAGTATAAATAATCTTGATAATCAGAACACCCTCAACAGGGTGTTCTTTCTCCTGAATGACCCCCAAAAAAATGGTGCATCGTTCAACGAAATGACACATTTTTACTATCAGATTGGAAACTGCCAACATGCCGAAGCTGTATGTTTCGCGATGGAGAAAATGCATCTGTTAAATAGAGATTATCTTACAGAGGACGAGTGGAACCAAATGGTCAAACTCGCTGTGGATAATTACCCCGAGTATGAATGGGAGGATGGTGGATATGGAAACTTCAACCAATTTAACTTTGTCAGAGGAAATGCTGAATAAGGGAGAGGTTAAATGTGACAAGTGCAATAAAGGTTTTTTTAAACCGTTCAATCCTAATTATGCAATTAATCACAGTTTCCAATGCGATTACTGCGGAGAACGTTTAATAATAGAGCCCAATATAGAAGTACAGTAATCATGGTCAGAAAAGGAAGGGTATTGAAAAATTTTTACAAGACCTGAATGGCCCACCAAAAATGATACATCGTTCAACAAAAAGGAATTCTATCAGAACAGAAGCAAGAAGCATGATGGCTGATGAAGAAATGAGAAAGAAATTAGAAACTGAAAGACCGAATAAAACCTTTGAAGAACTTGTCACATCCAAGATGGAAAGAAAAGGAATGACAAGGGAAGAAGCAATTCAGGATGTTTTTGATACAGCTACAAAAACAAATTCAAATGAAAACAAGGAACTTGGGTTGGGTGGTGAATAAAATGTATAAATACAATATTCATAAAAACGCAGATGAAGAAAAATTCAATAGTGTATGCAATAAGATTGAAAGCACTGTTGAAGGTTTACACAAAGAAGAAACTATCATGGATGTTGATGGTTCTGCTATTCAAATTTACAAAAAGAATGGCAAGTCTATAAAAGTTTTCAATGATTATGAAGTTGATGCTGTTTATATTGATTCAGAAATAAACATTGATGACATAGTAGCATAGAAAGCACTTTGCCCTGAATGACCCACCCCAAATGGTGCATCGTTCAACTTATTATTCACATCTAAATGTTTCTTTAATATAATAATGGCGTGTTTATTGTACCAAAAAATCAGAAAAGCATATTATTGTAAAGTGATAAGAGAGACTGAATTTTATAATAATATGCTAAATCGTAAGACTGAGGAAAGGAGAGGGCATTTGTGGGCATATAGGGGCACAGCGTAGGCAATTAAAGGAAGGTATATTATTTGGAGGCACTTTGGAGAGATTTGAAGTGTTTTTTTGTGCTCATTTTAGAAGGAGGAAGAAATGAACAAGGAAAATGTGATGACAACAAATGAACAGGAATAGAGAAGGCCTTTTTTCAGGATTCCAAAGGCGATTTTGACAGATGAAAAGTATGCGAGCCTTTCTGAGGGCGCTATGCATTTATATGGTATTCTACTGAATCGCAAATCCCTATCGGAGAGAGTAGATATCTCAGCATCATCTGCCTGATTTGGAACCACTGTAAAAAGTACAATTCTAGAACTGCCATTTTGACAGTCAAGAAGTATGAAAAGCATACTTACAGACCGCTGATTTTCAGTAGTACGGAATCGTGCCATGTGGAGACAGTTGTTCTTTTGTCCCAACTAAAATAAAAGCCGGATGATTACACTAATGTCACGATTGAACTTGATGATGTGGATATAACATCTGCAGAGACTAAGGCAACAACTGTCTTTTTGTTGTTCCAATAAATAAACAAAAGTAGTTTTATCACGCAGAATTTGTTATAATAGAACATATTTGAAAGAGGAAGGGAGAATTTACATGCAGGAATATGTAATGGGAAATGGAGCGATTGCGCTTGGTGCATTGGCGGCAGGTGTCAATCTTGTGTCCGGATATCCGGGAACTCCATCTTCCGAAATTGTGGAAACAATATCCAAGTACCCGCATGACGGGGTGCATTTGGAATGGTCAGTAAATGAGAAGGCAGCGATGGAGGTTGCTGCGAGTGCAGCATATGGTGGCGCACGGACGATGGTCACGATGAAGCAGGTGGGTCTGAATGTGGCAGCCGATCCGCTGATGTCGCTTGCGTACGTGGGCGTAAAGGGCGGTATGGTTGTTGTATCAGCTGATGATCCGGGACCGATTTCTTCCCAAACGGAGCAGGATACAAGACGGTTCGCAGACTTTGCACGTATTCCGGTTTTTGATCCATCTTCCCCGGAAGAAGCATATGAGATGATACAGGACGCATTTGCATATTCGGAGAAATATAAGACACCGGTTCTGTTCCGTCCGACGACACGTGTCTGCCATGCGTATGCCTCGATTGAGAATCCGGCCAACAATGGACCCAAAGCATATGATGGCTTCGTGAAGGATTCAAAGAAATGGGTCATCTTCCCGCGGTTATCATACATGAATCATGCGATGATCGAGCAGCGGAATGTTGAAATCGGAAAAGACTTTTCTACATATAAATGGAATCGTGTGGAAGGCGGAAATTCCAAGAAGGCAGTGATCACGTCAGGAATCAGCTATGCTTATGTAAAGGAATATCTGAAAGACCACACCGATATCAAGCTCATCAAGCTTGCGACTGCGTATCCTCTGCCGGAGGATTTTCTGCTTCAGGCACTCGAGGGCGTGGAGGAACTGCTCTGTGTGGAGGAGTTAAGTCCGTATATTGAAGAACAGATTCTGAAGCTTGCCGGGAAGCATGCGCTCTCCATCAAGGTGTCAGGAAAATTAGATGGAAAAGTGCCGGCAAGTGGCGAGAACAGTTCGAATCTGGTCGCAGATATTTTGAGCGAGTTTCTTGGTACGGAGAAGCTCGTGCGTGGGTATGATGGCAGCGATGCACCATCTCTTCCGATGCGTCCGCCGGTATTGTGTGCGGGATGTCCACATCGCGCATCGTTCTATGCAGTGAAGCAGGCGATGAAGGGAAAGAAAGCATATTTCTGTGGCGATATCGGATGTTATACACTTGGAAATGCGATGCCGCTTGATATGGTTGACACATGTCTTTGCATGGGCGCCGGAATCACGATGGCACAGGGCTTCCACTGGATTGATGGTGAAGGCACATGCTTCGGATTCGTGGGCGATTCGACATTCTTTGCATCGGGTATGACGGGTGTCGTAAACGCGGTGTACAACAACGCAGATATGATTCTCTGCGTGCTGGATAATTCGACAACGGCGATGACCGGCCATCAACCGCATCCGGGAATCGGACGGAATATGATGGGACAGTTTGTGGATAAGGTAGACATCGCGAAGGTGTTAGAGGGAATCGGCGTGCATAAGATTATAACCGTCAATCCGTTGGATCTTGCTGCGTCGGTGGCTGCTGTGCAGGAATGCGATAATCTTCCAGGCGTGAAAGCGATTATCTTCAAGTCACCGTGCATTGCGATTTCCAAGCCAGACGGCAAATGCCGGATATCGGAGCAGTGTATCAACTGTAAGAAATGTATTCGTGAGATCGGCTGTCCGGCACTTATTACCGTAGATGGAAATGTGACGATCGATGAAAACTTATGCACCGGCTGTGGCTTGTGCAGTCAGATCTGCCCGGTTCATGCCATTGGTGACGATACTCAAAAAGGAGGTGCCATATCATGAAGAAAGATATATTGATCTGTGGTGTCGGCGGGCAGGGAACCGTGCTGGCATCCAAAATTATTGCGGCATCTGCGATGGATGAAGGCTCGGCAGTTCATTCGGCAGAGACGATTGGTATGGCACAGAGAGGTGGTTCGGTAACGAGCCATGTGCGTATCGGGGAGGCATATGCACCACTGATTCCACAGGGGGCGGCAGATATGATTCTGGCGTTTGAGCCGGCGGAGGCTGTGCGGAACTTAGGGTATCTGAAAAAGGATGGAATCGTGATCGTGAATCGTATACCGGTAAAACCGGTGACAGAATCTTTGCAGGATACCGGGTACGACGGCACAGAGATGATTGCATATCTGCAGAAGAAATGCAGCTGTATCGTAATCGATGCAGAGAAAATCTGTGCACCGTTTGGCTCGTCGCGATATTTCAATATCGCTATTCTGGGTGTGGCAGTTGGAAGCGGACGGCTTGGCATCAGCAAGGAAACCGTGCTTGCAGAGCTTGAAAAGCGCGTGCCGTCAAAATATGTAGAGACAAACAAAGCGGCATTTTACGCAGGTGTTGAAGTGGGAAGCGGAAAAACGCTGTGATAGAGAAAACGACGTATAATCAGTCGATATCATAAATCGTATTTGGAGGAGAAACCAACCATGAAATTAACAGAGTTACAGTTGTCACAGGTAGACGCGCAGATTAAGCGTCTGCTCCGGACAGACAGTTATTATGGCAGAATTTATAAAGAAGCAGGAATCACAGGTGTTTCAAGTCAGGAGGAGTTTGAACAGCTTCCGTTCTCCAGCAAGGCAGATCTTCGAAATGCTTATCCGCTTGGAATCCAGGCGGTACCGGATGAGGAGGTGGTACGAATCCATTCTTCGTCCGGAACGACAGGTAAGCCGGTCATCATTCCTTATACAGCAAAGGATGTGGATGACTGGGCGCTTATGTTTGCACGCTGCTATGAAACAGCAGGCATCACAAACAAAGATCATATTCAGATTACAGCCGGTTATGGTCTGTGGACGGCGGGAATCGGATTCCAGGCAGGCTGTGAGAAGCTTGGCGCAATGGCAATTCCGATGGGACCGGGGAATACAGACAAGCAGATTCAGATGATGATGGATCTGAAATCGACCGTTCTTACTGCGACCTCTTCGTATGCATTGCTTCTGGCGGAGGAAATCAATAAAAGAGGAATCCGCGATCAACTGTATCTGAAGAAAGGCATTTTTGGTTCCGAGCGCTGGAGTGAGAAGATGCGTGAATACATTAAAAGGGAGCTTGGAGTTTCTCTTTATGATATCTATGGCCTGACGGAGATTTACGGACCGGGCATCGGGATCAGCTGTGATGAAAATGCGGGTATGCATTATTGGGATGATTATGTATATATTGAGATTGTTGATCCGAAGACACTTCAGCCGGTTCCGGACGGAGAAGAAGGAGAGATTGTTATAACAACACTTGTCAAGGAAGGCGCACCGCTTCTGCGATTCCGGACACATGACATCTCTAAAATTATTCCGGGTGAATGTGCATGTGGCAACAAATATCCTCGTCTTGATATAATTAAGGGACGTAGTGATGATATGTTCAAGGTGCATGGTGTCAATATGTTCCCGAGTCAGGTAGAAGAAGTCCTTGGCATGGTTGATGGTGTATCCAGCGAATATAACATTAACATCGCACATGATGAAGCACATAACCGTGACATCATCATGGTGACTGTTGAGGCGGAAGGCCGTGTGGACTTCGAGCAGACAGGTCAGACGATTAAAAATCTGTTCAAGTCGAAGATGAGTGTCACACCGAAGATCAATGTTGTGCCGGTTGGAACATTACCGCGAACAGAGAAGAAGGCAAAGCGTGTGATCGATCACCGCGAGGTGTAGGGGAAAGTATCTGATTGATAGAAGAGAACAAAGGATTTTTGTTCTCTTCTTTTTTTCCGGAGGAGGCAATTTCGCCCTTGCTTTATTCGGAGGACTATGATAAACTATCTTTCGGTAACAGACAACTGTATTTGACACAAAGACATACGGAAACAAATGTCTGCGGTAAACAAACAATTGTCTTTAATGGAAAAGCATGGAGGAAAAATGGACAGAGCAACCGGTTATTATGTGGTAAGGAGCAAGGCAGTACCGGAGGTGCTTTTGAAGGTGGTGGAAGCCAAGCGGCTTATAGAAACCGAAAAGGTGCGCTCCGTACAGGAGGCTGTGGATGCCGTAGGTATCAGCCGGAGCTCTTTTTATAAGTACAAAGAGGATATTTTTCCGTTCCATGAGGATTCGCAGGGAAGCACCATTACCCTGACCTTCCAGATGGAGGATGAGCCCGGACTGTTGTCGGAGGTTCTGGGGATTGTGGCAAAATACGGAGCCAATATCCTGACCATCCATCAGAGTATTCCCATCAACGGCATGGCATCGCTGACCTTGAGCATTCAGATTTTGCACACCACGCAGGATGTTTCCGGCATGATTGGAGACATGGAGCGGACAAAGGGTGTGCACTATGTAAAAATTCTGGCGAAGGAATAAGATGCAGCAAAAGAATAAAGAAAGCAGAGGAAAAGACATGATTAAAATTGCAGTACTCGGATATGGTACCGTAGGAAGCGGCGTAGTAGAGGTTATCGAGAAGAACAAGGACATGGTAAACAAGAAAGCGGGCGAAGAGCTTTCCATTAAATATATCCTGGACTTAAGAGATTTCCCCGGAGACCCTTACGAAAACAAGGTAGTACATGATTACCAGACCATCGTAAACGACCCGGAAATCCAGATTATCTGCGAAACCATGGGTGGCACCGGTGCTGCGTATGAATTTACCAAACAGGCGTTGCAGGTGGGAAAAAGCGTATGTACATCCAATAAAGAGCTTGTTGCGGCACACGGACCGGAGCTTCTTACCATGGCAAAGGAACATAAATGTAATTATCTGTTCGAGGCCAGTGTGGGCGGCGGTATTCCCATTATCAGACCCTTGAATTACTCCCTGACAGCAGAAAAAATTGAGTCCATTACCGGTATCTTAAACGGTACGACCAACTACATTCTGTCCAAGATGGAAAAAGAAGGAGCGGACTTTGACGCCGTATTAAAGAGAGCACAGGAAAAAGGCTATGCGGAAAGAAATCCCGAGGCCGATGTGGAGGGGTATGATGCCTGCCGCAAGATTGCTATTCTTTCTTCCCTGATGCTGGGTGAAAATGTAGACTACCGCAAGGTTTATACAGAGGGTATTACGAAAATTACCGCAACGGATTTTGCCTATGCAAAGGAAATGGATATGTCCATCAAGCTTCTTGCCATGAGCAAGGAAGTGGGAGATGAAACACTTGCCATGGTGGCGCCGTTTATGATTTCGGCGGATCATCCTCTTCATATGGTAAACGGTGTGTTCAATGCGGTGTTTGTTCACGGCAACATGCTGGGCGATTCCATGTACTACGGCAAGGGAGCAGGAAAGCTTCCCACCGCCAGCGCGGTTGTCTCCGATGTCATCGACTGTGCAAGACATATCGGCAAGGTGATTATGTGCTTCTGGGATGCGACGGATGCCAAACTGATGAACGTAGAAGAGGCGGAAAATAAATTCTTCTTCCGTGTAAAGAGCGGCAACGGAGAAAAGGTAAAAGCTGTATTCGGTGAAGTGAAGTCCGTAAAGCTTTCCGGCATGGACGAGGAAGAAGCATTCGTAACCTCCCTTATGAAGGAAAAGGATTTTGCGGAAAAATACGAGAAAATCGCAGACATCTGTGTCGGAAACAGAATCCGTGTAAACGCAGATATGCAGTAATAGAAAATGAGGAATATGAGGAGAAAAATGCGAAAATAAAGTCGCAGGAAAGAAAGGTTTGGAAACTATTATGAAAAAAGTTGTAAAATTCGGTGGAAGTTCCTTAGCCAGCGCGGAACAGTTTATTAAGGTCGGCAATATTATCCGGGCAGATAAGGAGCGTGCTTATGTTGTGCCTTCCGCACCCGGCAAAAGATTTTCAAATGACACCAAGGTTACAGATATGCTGTACGGCTGCTATGCATTAGCAGATGAGGATAAGGATTTTTCCAAGGAGCTTGCCGCTATTAAGGCAAGATATCAGGAAATTATCGACGGTCTGCATCTGGAGCTTTCTCTGGAGGAGGAGTTTAAGACCATCGAAAAGAATTTCAAGGCGAAAGCCGGAAGCGATTATGCGGCTTCCCGCGGCGAATACTTGAACGGTATTATCATGGCAGACTATTTAGGCTATGAATTCATTGATTCCGCAGAGGTTATTTTCTTTAAGGAAAACGGAGAATTTGATGCGGACCTTACGGATGAAGTGCTTTCCGCAAGACTGGAAGAATGTACCAATGCGGTCGTTCCCGGATTCTACGGTGCTTACGCAGACGGCAGGGTAAAGACCTTTTCCAGAGGCGGCTCCGATATTACCGGTTCCATTGTGGCAAAAGCGGTAAAAGCCGATGTGTATGAAAACTGGACGGATGTTTCCGGTTTCTTAATTGCAGATCCCCGTATTATCAAGGATCCGCAGGTCATTGAAGTTATCACCTACAAGGAACTCCGCGAGCTTGCCTATATGGGCGCAACCGTTCTGCATGAAGATGCCATTTTCCCGGTCCGCCAGCAGGGCATTCCCATCAATATCCGGAATACCAATGCTCCCGCAGATGAAGGTACATGGATTGTGGGCAGCACCTGCCAGAAATCCAAATACATTATCACGGGTATTGCCGGCAAGAAGGGCTTCTGTGCGGTAAATATTGAAAAGGACATGATGAACTCCGAAATCGGTTTCGGCAGAAAGGTTCTGCAGTCCTTTGAAGAAAACGGTATTTCCTTCGAACATGTGCCTTCCGGTATCGATACCCTGACGGTTTTTGTGCATCAGGATGAGTTTATGCACAAGGAACAGAAGGTGGTTGCCGGTATTCACAGACTGGCAAATCCGGATTCTATTGATATTGAGTCAGACCTGGCGCTGATTGCGGTCGTGGGACGTGGCATGAAATCCATGCGCGGTACAGCGGGCAGGCTTTTCTCCGCACTGGCGCATGCCAACATCAACATTAAAATGATTGACCAGGGTTCTTCCGAGTTAAACATTATCATCGGTGTGGCAAACGAAGACTTTGAAAATGCCATCCGTGCCATTTATGCGATTTTTGTGGAAACACAGTTATAAAAGATTTCTGTATGAAACTGAAAAAAGAGGCATCGCCCCATGAATGTTCATGTGACGATAGCCTCTTTTTTAGGTGGAACCCGGATTATTTCATGGATTCTTCCTGCTTCTTAATCATTCTACGAACCATTTCACCACCGATGGAACCTGCTTCACGGGAAGTCAGGTCACCGTTGTAACCTTCCTTTAAGTTTACACCTAATTCAGATGCAACTTCGGTTTTGAAACGGTCAAGAGCTGCCTTTGCTGCAGGAACTTCTACTCTATTAGACTTTGAGTTTGCCATAGTTTTTCACCTCCTGATTTTTTTACGGATAAGTGGATGAAAACCACTTATTCCGTTTTTTGCCGGTCTTAAGTGTGTTTTTATCACTTATCTTGGTCTTAGTATGAGCAGAGTTCGGGAAAATATAATGGTAAGTTTTGCTAATTGGTGAAAACTTCTGCGGATGGTTTTTCTATTTTTTTATATAATAGGAAGAGACACAGAACATTCGGCAGAACCATTACCGCATTGATAAAATCCGTGAAGCTCCAGACAATTTCCATGGGCAGAATGGCACCGAAATAAATCATAACAATGTAAATAAGATGGTAGGATTTTACCGCTGTTTTTCCGAAAAAATAAGTGACGCCTTTTTCTCCGAGATAGCACCAGCCGACCAGTGTGGCGAGGGCAAAGGCCATCAGGGAAAGAGAAAGAAAAGCATCCCCATGCGGTAAAAAGGTAAAGGCGGCAGTGGTAAGACCGGCATCACTGTAGGCTGCAGCGCTGCCGGGATGTGCAAGCATGCTGCTGATAATAGTAAATCCGGTGAGTGTGCACATGACGATGGTATCCCAGAAAACAGCGGTCATGGAAACAAGAGCCTGCCGCATGGGATTTTCGGAGGCAGAGGCACCGGCGGCGATGGCGGAGGTACCGATACCGGCTTCGTTGGTAAAAAGTCCCCGGGCAATGCCGAAGCGTGCCGCCATAAGAAAGGTACTGCCGCAAAATCCGCCCACAGCAGCTTTTTTCGTGAAAGCAGAGGATAAAATCAGCTGCAGGCTTTCGCCTAAATAACGGTAATTTTTACCCAATAATAAAAGGCAGGCGCCCATATACAGGATACTTAGGGGCGGTACCAGGCGGCTGCAAAAACTGCCGATGCTGCGCATGCCTCCCAAAATCACAAAGCCGCAGAGAACGGCGGCGCCGATGCCGATGACATGCGGAGACAGGTGAAAGGTACTGAAGGCGGCATCCGCCATGGCGGAGGACTGGGTGGTGCAGCCCACACCGAGGGCGGCAAATATCACGCACAGTGCATAGAATTTCCCTAAAAGTTTATTATGTAAGCCGTATTCCATCACATACATGGGACCGCCGCAGAGTTTGCCAGATGCATCTTTTCTGCGGTACAGGCAGCTTAGATAGCATTCACAGTAGGCAGTTGCCATGCCTAAAAGTCCGGTTAAAAAGCACCAGAACAGGGCGCCCGGTCCTCCGAGGGCGATAGCGGTGGAAACGCCCACAATATTGCCGGTGCCAAGAGTGGCGGCAAGGGTGGTGGCAAGAGTGGCAAAACTGTTAAGACCGTGTCCGGTGTGCGCATCGGCTGGCTGTCTGTCCGGTACGGCGGCATTGTTTTCCCGTATGGCATTTTTTTCGGGGCGCAAGGACAGGCGGATGGCCTTTCCGATATATTTCTGGGGAAAAAATTTACAGGAAAAAAACAGATGAGCGGCGGACAATAAAAAAAGAAGCGGTCCGTTCCACAAAAACAGATTGACCTGTTCCAGACAGGCGGTTATATTTTCCATATAGAAATACCTCGTCTTTTGGTTCTGTACTAATATATATATTTTTTTTAGAATTTATTTATAATTTGTATATTGTTTTTAATGAGATATGTGTTATAGTGTATATATAACAAAGAAAGGGAGGAAGACTATGAACATTCAGAAATTTACACAGAAATCTATGGAAGCTGTGGAAGGATGCCAGAAGCTGGCATATGAATACGGTCATCAGGAGATTGAACAGGAACATCTGCTTTACAGCCTTCTGACCATAGAAGATAGCTTGATTTATAAATTGATTGAAAAAATGGAAATCAATGCGCCCCATTTCCAGAACAGGGTGGAGCAGGCACTACAGAAGCGCCCGAAGGTACAGGGCGGCGAGCTCCGTGTGGGAGCGGATTTGAATAAAGTGCTCATCTGCGCAGAGGACGAGGCAAAGAGACTGGGGGACGAATATGTTTCCGTAGAGCATCTTTTCCTGTCCATGATCCAGTATCCCAACAAGGAAATGAAGGCGATTTTTAACGAATACGGCATTACCAGAGAGCGGTTTCTGCAGGCTCTTTCCACTGTAAGGGGCAACCAGAGGGTGGTCAGCGACAATCCGGAGGCTACTTACGACACTCTGACCAAATACGGTCAGGACCTGGTGGAAAAGGCAAGAAGCCAGAAGCTGGATCCCGTTATCGGCAGGGACAATGAAATCCGTAACATTATCCGTATCCTGTCCCGTAAGACAAAGAACAACCCCGTTCTTATCGGTGAACCCGGTGTCGGTAAAACCGCCGTTGTGGAGGGTCTTGCCCAGCGTATCGTAAGAGGCGATGTACCGCAGGGACTGAAGGATAAAAAGATTTTTGCACTGGATATGGGTGCACTGGTTGCAGGTGCCAAGTACCGCGGTGAATTTGAGGAACGTCTGAAAGCCGTTCTGGATGAAGTAAAGAAGAGCGAAGGACAGATTATTCTGTTCATCGATGAATTGCATACCATTGTGGGTGCCGGTAAAACGGACGGCGCCCTGGATGCCGGCAATATGTTAAAGCCTATGCTGGCAAGAGGGGAACTGCACTGTATCGGTGCGACCACACTGGATGAATACCGGCAGTATATTGAAAAGGATGCGGCTCTGGAACGTCGTTTCCAGCCGGTTATGGTAGCGGAGCCTACGGTGGAGGATACCATTTCCATTCTCCGTGGCTTAAAGGAAAGATACGAAGTATACCATGGTGTAAAAATCATGGACAATGCGCTGGTAAGTGCGGCAGTGCTTTCCAACCGTTATATCACGGACAGATTTCTGCCGGATAAAGCGATTGACCTTGTGGATGAAGCCTGTGCGCTGATTAAAACAGAGCTGGACTCCATGCCCACCGAACTGGATGAATTACAGCGTAAGATTACCCAGCTTGAAATTGAGGAAACCGCGCTGAAGAAAGAAGATGACAGGTTAAGCCAGGAAAGACTGGCAGAATTGCAGAAGGAACTGGCAGAGCTTAAGGAAGATTTTGCCGGCAAGAAAGCCCAGTGGGACAATGAAAAGGCTTCCGTTGACAAGCTTTCCAAGCTGCGTGAGGAGATTGATGCGACCAACAGTGAAATCCAGATTGCACAGCGGGAAGGAAATCTGGAAAAGGCAGCCGAGTTATCCTACGGCAAGCTTCCTTCCCTGAAAAAGCAGCTGGAAATCGAAGAGGAAAATGTAAAAGGCAAGGGTATGTCTCTGGTGCATGAATGTGTATCCGAGGACGAGATTGCCCGCATTATTTCCCGGTGGACGGGTATTCCGGTAGCGAAGCTGACGGAAAGTGAAAGAAATAAAACCCTTCATCTGGATGATGAGCTGCACAAACGTGTGGTAGGTCAGGATGAAGCGGTTACCAAAGTGGCAGAAGCCATCATGCGTTCCAAAGCAGGTATCAAAGACCCCGGCAAGCCGATTGGCTCCTTCCTTTTCTTGGGACCTACCGGTGTCGGTAAAACAGAGCTTGCCAAGACACTTGCACAGGCGTTGTTTGATGACGAGACCAATATGGTGCGTATCGATATGAGCGAGTATATGGAGAAATATTCCGTATCCAGACTTATCGGAGCGCCTCCCGGATACGTTGGCTATGAAGAGGGCGGTCAGCTTACCGAAGCTGTCCGCAGAAAACCCTATTCGGTCGTTCTTTTTGATGAAATTGAAAAGGCGCATCCGGATGTATTTAACGTACTGTTACAGGTGCTGGATGACGGACGTATTACGGACTCCCAGGGCAGAACGGTTGACTTCAAGAATACCATTCTCATTATGACCTCCAATATCGGTGCTCAGTACCTGTTAGACGGCATCAACGAAGACGGCACCATCAAGCCCGAAGCAGAGCAGATGGTAATGGAAGATCTGCGTGCCCACTTCAGACCGGAGTTTTTGAACCGTCTGGATGAGACCATTCTCTTCAAGCCTCTTACCAAGGACAATATCAAGGGCATTGTTTCCCTGATTATTGCCGGATTGAACCGGAGACTGTCCGACAGAGAGCTTACCGTAAAACTGACGCCCGAAGCAGAGCAGTTTGTGGTAGACCATGCTTACGACCCGGTTTACGGCGCACGGCCTCTGAAGCGTTACATCCAGAAGTATGTGGAAACCCTGTCCGCTAAGCTGATTCTGGCTGACGGAGTGGAAGAGGGCGACACCATCCTGATCGAAGTAAAGGACGATGCTCTTTCCGCAAGAGTGGAGAAAGGCAACAAATAAAAAGACCTTCAAATTTTATAATTAGGTTCTCGGAAAATCCGGTGACATTTCGTCACCGGATTTTTTTAGCAGATACTGTTCGGAACACTGTTATAAAGAGAAATGTTTATAAAATAAAAGCGGTTGTACAGAATGAAAATAAAAGATATAATAAAGCCAGGTAGAATGTTCTGCACGAAGTGCGAAAGTGCTTGAAAATTTGCAGGTAGGTTTGCAGGTAATGGAAAGGCATGGTGATAGAATGCTGACAAACACAATGAGGAAAGAACTGGTGGAAGGTCTGTTAGGAATATTTTCCGATAATATTTTACAAATTATCCTTTATGGCTCGGTAGCAAGAGAAGACAATACATCAGAAAGTGATGTGGACATTGCCATTGTGATTAAAGAGGATATGGATGACAGGACAAGGGAAAAATTTATCATATGGTCAGCGGATATGGACCTTCGCTATGACAGAGTTTTTTCCATAGTGGATATTCAGGAAAAAAATTTTGAAAAATGGGGAAGTGTACTTCCGTTTTATAAGAATGTGCAGAAGGAGGGGATTGTTCTTTGGAAGGCAGCTTAAGGGAACTGGCCGGCTATCGGATGGAAAGAGCCAATGAAATGCTTGAGGCCGCAAAAAAGAATTTGGAAATAGGTCAATATAAAACATCTCTTAATCGTTCTTACTATGCAATTTTTCATGCAATGAGGGCTGCCAATATTTTGAAAGGCTTTGATTCGTCCAAACATTCCGGTGTAATTGCCTATTTCAACAGAGAGTATTTGAAAAGCGGAATTTTAGAAAAAAGTTTGTCTGTGATAATAAAAAACAGTGCATTTCTCAGAGAAAAATCGGATTATGATGACTTTTTTATTGCAAGCAGGAAAGATGCGGAAAAGCAATTAGAAGATGCGAATGCTTTTGTTATGGTGATTGAACAATTTTTGAAATGTAATTTATAATAGAAAATTAAGAAAATGTAAGGAGAGATACCTATGATACCCAACGATCCGGTTATGTTATTAAGTTTTATCAACCTGAAACTGCGGGACTTCTATGGCAGTCTGGATGCCCTCTGCGAGGACCTGGATGTGGACAGAAAATCCATAGAGGAGAAGCTGGAGGGGATTGATTACCGGTATGATGCCGGTAAAAATCAATTTGTGTAAAATAAACAGATAATGACAGGCATGTTAAAATCATGTCGTATAAGACAAGCGGAAGCAGACATATACTCACACTAAGGAACAGCATAAACAGGGTGGCAGCTTTCATGAAAAAAGAGGAAGTGCACTTGATTTTGTGTATTCTTATCAGCATGGGAATGTGTCTGCTTCTTGTTTTTTGCGGACAGCATATAAAAAGGGCGGAGCTGACAGCCCGGGCAATGGAAAATGCGGGCATGGGAAAAAGAGAAAACGATGAGGAAGCGGAAACCACGGAGATAAAAAAGATAGCGCTTACCTTTGATGACGGACCACATCCGGTGTATACTCCGAAACTGTTGGACGGACTACAGAAAAGAGGCGTAAAAGCCACTTTTTTTGTGACCGGGGAAAATGCCGAAGCCAACCCGGATATTATAAAAAGGATGCAGGAAGACGGGCACTTAATCGGAAACCATACATACAGCCATATCCAGCTTACCCGCAGCAATCGCGATACGTTTAAGAAGGAACTCATTAAAACCAATGAAGTGATTAAAGAGATTGCGGACGTGGATGTTGTTTATGTGCGCCCGCCCTACGGTTCCTGGGATAAAAAATTTGAAAAAGAACTAAATATGTTTCCGGTTCTTTGGAATGTGGATCCGCTTGACTGGTGTACGAACGATGCGGACAAAATTGCAAGGCGTATCCTGAAAGATGCAGAAGAGGGAGATATCATCCTGATGCATGACTATTACGCAAAATCTGTTACAGCAGCGCTGCAAGTGGTGGATGTTCTGCAGGCGGAAGGCTTTACCTTTGTCACCGTGGAAGAAATACTGTTCGACTGAAAACGAGAGCAGGTACGGAAGTGAAATGGGTACAGGAGAGACAAAATGATGCCAGTACCCAAAAGAAATTCAAGTCTCCCGCAGAAAGCTTTGCGGGTAGACATATTTCCCAAAGAAAGGTATAATTCATGGAAGAAAGCTCCCATGGAAGGAAAATACCATTCGCGGAGGGCCACCGGAGGCAGTTATGGATTTATTTGAATATATGAGACAAAATAATATGGAGAAGGAGTCTCCGTTAGCGGCAAGGCTTCGTCCCACGACGCTGGACGAAGTGGTGGGACAGCAGCACATTATCGGCAAAGATACCCTGCTGTACCGCGCCATCAAAGCGGACAAGTTAAGCTCCCTTATTTTTTACGGCCCGCCCGGAACCGGCAAGACTACGCTGGCAAAGGTGATTGCCGGTACGACCAGTGCGGATTTTATGCAGATTAATGCGACGGTAGCCGGGAAAAAAGACATGGAAGATGTGGTGGAAAAAGCAAAGAACAACCAGGGAATGTATGGGAAAAAGACCATTTTGTTCATTGACGAAATTCATCGCTTTAACAAAGGGCAGCAGGACTATCTGCTTCCGTTCGTGGAGGACGGCACCCTGATTTTAATCGGCGCCACGACGGAAAATCCGTATTTTGAGGTAAACGGCGCTCTGATTTCCCGCTCGCTGGTGTTTGAGCTGAAGCCCCTGAGCAGAGAAGACATTAAGACTTTATTAAACAGAGCCGTTTATGATAAGGACAAGGGAATGGGCTCCTACGATGCTGTGATTGAAGAGGATGCGCTGGAGTTTTTAGCGGAGCTTTCTGGCGGAGATGCCAGACATGCCCTGAATGCCATTGAGCTTGGTATTATGACCACCAACCGGAGTGAGGACGGCAAAATCCACATTACCCTGCAGGTGGCGCAGGAATGCATCCAGAAACGTGTCATGCGTTACGATAAAACCGGGGACAATCATTACGATACCATTTCGGCATTCATTAAAAGCATGCGGGGTTCGGACCCGGATGCGGCGGTGTATTATCTGGCGCGGATGCTGTACGCCGGAGAAAGTGTAACGTTCATTGCCAGAAGAATGATGATTTGCGCTTCGGAGGATGTGGGAAACGCGGACCCGCAGGCTCTGCAGGTGGCAGTCAGTGCGTCTCTGGCAGTGGAACGGGTCGGCATGCCGGAGGCACAGATTATTTTATCCCAGGCGGCAGCCTACATTGCCACGGCGCCGAAGAGCAATGCGGCAAACAACGCCATTGCGGAAGCCATGCAGACAGTGGAACAGACGGGAAATCTGGCAATTCCTGTGCATTTGCAGGATGCCCATTACAAAGGAGCGGCAAAATTGGGACACGGAACCGGTTATAAATATGCCCATGATTATAAAAACAATTATGTAAAGCAGCAGTATCTGCCCTATGAGTTAAACGGCAAAGAATTTTACCGCCCGTCGGGCAACGGCTACGAAGTAAAAATCAGGGAACACATGAAACGCATCAAGAAAGAAGCGGAAGAGCAGGAGTAAGAATGAAACGGGAAAAAGCCAAAATATTAGACAATAAGATTTTTTTGTACCTTACGGAATTCTTTTCGGGAATGTCCGTTATGGCGGTAGAGCTGGGAGCCAGCAGATTGCTGGCGCCGTATTTCAGTTCCGCCCAGATTGTCTGGACTATTGTTATCGGCACCATTATGATAGCCATGGCGCTTGGCAACATCTACGGCGGCAAGAGTGCGGATAAAAATCCCAACCCGGACAAGCTTTACGGCAGAATTATCATTTCCGCCATCTGGATTGCCTTAATTCCGGTTGTGGGCAAATACATTATTTTAGGTGTTTCGGCACTGCTCATTTTTACAGTAAACAGCAACTTCTTAATTATTGCAGCGTTTGCGGCGTGTATGCTGATTTTCGTATTTCCGCTGTTTCTTTTAGGAACGGTAACGCCTTCCCTGGCAAAATATTCCGTGGAAAATCTGGAAGAAAGCGGTAAGGTCATCGGTACGCTGGGAGCCTACAATACCATTGGCAGCATTATCGGTACATTTGTGCCGACCTTCATTACCATTCCGGCAGTGGGAACCTCCTTTACATTCCTAATCTTTTCGGGCATACTGCTGGTACTTTCCGGTATTTATTTTATCAGTGCACGGAGGGGTGCCAGGCGCCTGATTGTTTCGGGAATACTGCTTGTGTTATGCTGCGTCCTGGGACATTCCCAGTCCTTTGCTTTCTGGGAAAATGACCTTACCTATGAAGGAGAGTCTATTTATAACTACCTGCAGGTAAAGGAAAATAACAGAAGTGTGATTTTGTCCACCAATGTTCTGTTCGGTGTACAGTCCGTTTATATGAAAGAGGACGGACTTACAGGCATGTATTACGACTATGCCATGGCGGCACCGCTGATGGTGGAGGACAAAGAGCTTTCCGATATGAATGTGCTTATCCTGGGGATGGGAACCGGCACTTATGCCACGCAGTGTAAAAAGTACTATGGGGATATGTCTATAGAAGGTGTGGAAATTGACGGGAAAATCACGAACCTGTCCCGCCGGTACTTTGCACTGCCCGACAGCGTAAAGGTTACTACCTACGATGGCAGGGCATACCTCAACGCGGACAAGGAAACCTATGATGTGATTATGGTGGATGCCTATCAGGATATTACCATTCCTTTCCAGATGTCGTCAGTAGAGTTTTTTACTCTTGTGAAAGAGCATCTGAACGAAAACGGTGTGATGGTGGTCAACATGAATATGCGGGGAACGGAGGAAGGAAGCATCAATGAATATCTGTCGGATACCATTGCTTCGGTATTCAGCACCGTAAAGACCGTGGATGTAAACGGCAGTACCAACAGAGAGCTTTTTGCTTCCGACAATGCCGATATGCTTGCCGTGATGAAGGCCAACACGGAAAATCTTGCCAGCCAGGATTTGAAACGGCTGATGAATCACGTTTCTTTAAGTATGGAAGATTACCGGGCGGGCGATTACCTGATGACGGACGACAAAGCACCGGTAGAGCTTCTGGGCATGCGTGTGATTGACAGCCTCATTCAGGAGGAGGTCAGCTACTACAAAGACATTTATAAAGAGCAGGGCATAGAGGGACTTCTGAATAATTTATAGAACAGGCAAAAAAAGCTGCTCGCCACATAGATGGGTGTACAGCTTTTTTGAACAAAGTTAAAACAGGGAAGCTGCCAGATACTGGTAGATTTCCTGATTTTTTTTCTGCCAGTTGTCACAGATGGAGGCGGCGATTTCTTCCGTGGGAACGGAGAGGGTCAGCTCCATTAAATTGTTTCCTTTTTCCTTGGCAATCAGATGGGCGGCGTATTCGCCGTTTACGGATTTATAGTAATCGCCCTGAATGGAAACCTCGTCCCGAAGCTCCAGTTCTTTTTCGGACAGATAATTGTCGATATCCTTTTTGATGGCATCGCTGACACGGTTTTCAAAGAAACGGAGCGTTTCCAGCCCTTCGTCTGTGATGTCTAACAGCGTGCGGTTCCGGACCGTTTTGGCGGTTACCAGACCGGTATCAATCAGCTCCGCCATTACCTGCTGCAGGGTAAAAAAGTTGGTGTATTCCTTTTCCTGGATGAAATCCGTAATCTGGTTGCGGGTGAGAGGAAAAGTCACACGGTTTAACATATAAAGTACAATCAATTTATATAAAGTCAAAGGATCCTGCGTCATATATGCGATTTCATTCCTTTCCTGAAAGGCAGACGGGAACGTGCCTCATCTGCAGATAAAAATTTATTTTTCATAGTACTTTCCCTGGAAACTCTGCCGCTCCCGCATGGTGCGGTGCAGCGTGTTTAATACATCTCTTTTCTGAAGGCTCCAGAGCGGAGCAATCAAATCCTTTCTGGCGCCGTCCCCCGTTACCCGGTGAACCACCGTTTCCGGGGAAAGAAGCTCCAGATTTCTAATCAGTATATTCATATATTCTTCCTTGGAAGGAACGGTAAAACCGGGGAGTTCTCCCTTCGTGTACATATCTCCCAAAGCAGTGTTTTTCAAAATATGCAGTAACTGAAATTTTATCCCGAAAGGGGAAAAGGCATTCAGGTACCGGGTGGTGGCATACATATCCTCAGCCGTTTCAAAGGGCAGTCCCAAAATCACATGGACAATGACCGGCAGGGAGAGCGCCTGCAGATTTGCCATGGCTTCTTCAAAAACAGGAAGAGGGTAGCCTCTGCGGATAAAAGCGGCGGTGTGTTCATGCATGGTCTGCAGTCCCAGCTCTATCCAGATAAATTTCCCGGGGAAGCGTTCCTTTAGCTCCGCAAGCAGTGAGAGCACTTCGGGGCCGAGACAGTCTGGTCTTGTGGCAACGGAAATGCCGGCAACCTCCGGCAGGATAAGGGCAGCCGTGTAGATTTCCCGCAGATAAGAAACAGGCCCATAGGTATTGGTGTAGGCCTGAAAATACGCAACAAATCTGCTGCCGGTATATTTCCTGTGAAGGATCTCGCTGCCTTCCCGGAGCTGTGCCTCTATGCAAGAGGCGGTAGCGGAAACCGCAAAGTCCCCGCTGCCGCCCACACTGCAGAAAATACAACCGCCGCTTCCGGTGCGTCCGTCCCGGTTGGGACAGGACAGACCGGCATCCAGAGCAACTTTATAACATTTTTCGCCTAAGGTTTTCTGAAAATAGGCATTTAAGGAATAGTACGGCTTGTCAAGCCAGTAATCCGGTACTTGGTACATAGTTTTCTTTCTGAACATGTCTGCCGCAAAAGGCAGGCTCGGTAAAATTAGTTGTGGATGTGGGATTTAACGGCTTCGGCAACCGCATCCGCTACCTGGGGCATAAAGGCTTCCGGCATGATGTTGTCGTCGGAAAGCTCGTCCTCGGGAACTAAAGATGCAATGGCATTGGCAGCCGCAAGCTTCATTTCTTCGGTAATCTGGGTAGCGCGGCCTTCTAAAGCGCCCTTGAAGATGCCGGGGAACGCTACTACATTGTTGACCTGGTTGGGGAAATCGCTGCGTCCGGTTCCCACAACGCGGGCGCCAGCTTTCTTGGCAAGGTCCGGCATGATTTCGGGAACGGGATTTGCCATGGCAAACAGAATGGCGTCCTTATTCATGGAAGCAACCATTTCTTCCGTTACAATGCCGGGAGCGGAAACACCGACAAAGATATCGGCGCCCTTCATGGCATCGGCAAGAGAACCGGTTTCGTTCTTCGGGTTGGTAACCTCCGTCATTTTCTGCTGCATCCAGTTTAAGCCTTCGGTATCCCTGGAAACGATACCCACCTTGTCACACATGACAATATAGGGGAAGCCGTAGGTCAGAAGCAGCTTGGTGATTGCCACACCGGCGCTTCCGGCACCGTTTACGACCACTTTACAGTCTTCTTTTTTCTTGCCCACTACCTTTAAGGCATTGATGATGCCGGCAAGTACCACAATCGCGGTGCCGTGCTGGTCGTCGTGGAATACGGGAATGTCCAGGGTTGCTTTTAATCTTTCTTCAATTTCAAAGCAGCGGGGAGCACTGATGTCCTCTAAGTTGATGCCGCCGAAGCCGGGAGCTAAATAGGTAACGGCCTTGATGATTTCTTCGGTATCCTGGGTGTCAAGGCAGATGGGAACGGCATTGATGCCGCCGAATTCCTTGAAAAGCACCGCTTTGCCTTCCATAACGGGCATGGCGGCGTAGGGACCGATATTGCCGAGTCCCAAAACGGCGCTGCCGTCGGAAACAACGGCTACGGTGTTGGCTTTCATGGTATATTTATAAGCGGCTTCTTTATCCTGTGCAATCACCTTACAGGGCTCTGCAACGCCGGGAGTATAGGCAAGCGCCAAATCCTCGCGGGATTTTACAGGGGTCTTACTTACGGTTTCCAATTTTCCATTCCATTCTTCATGGAGCTTCAGTGCTTTTTCTGCAAGTGTCATGACTTTTCCTCATTTCTTTTTATTTTGAAAATAATTTACGAAAAATATGTACGGGAAAATCCCGAAGTCTTTTCTATCATAGTATATTTTGCAGGGAAAGACAAGTTACCGGGAGGAATTTTTCCACTCGTAATATTCGTGCACCAGACTGCGATAGCCCAGCGCCTTGATTTCCTCATAGCGCACCCGGTAGTTGCCCTTGTAGTGACGACCGGTTTTTAAGAAGCGCACATAGGACAGCAGGTAGGCGTCCAGCTTTGCCAGTCCGTCCGTGCAGGTAAGAACCGGGAAAAACCAGCGGCTCCAGGTAAAACGGTCTTCTTCGGCTTCGTCAAAATATTTCCGGTTGAAGGTTTTTAATAAAATGCGGGCGCTTTCTTCAAAGGTAAGCGGTGTATTCTTGCCGTTGTTTTTCTGCCTGCGGTAAAGAAGGTGCGCCTTTCTTTTGATTTTGTTTTTCATTTTCCGTAAGGCGGCTTCGGATAAATCCACCTTTCCACCGGGCATTCTTTTTTCTGGACAGTCCGTGCCCTGAATAGAAAAGCCTAAGAATTCAAAGGCTTCGCCGGGATTGGTGACGGAAAGCTTGTCAGGATTTAAGGAAAGCCCTTTTTCTTCTATGAACTTTGTGGCTGTTTCCCGATAGGAAAGCAACTCCTCCGGGGAGTCAGCCAAAATCAGGATATCGTCCGAATAGCGGAAATAGGGGATGCCTCTTTCCGTAAAATAATTGTCTGAAGAAAGCAGATACACATCGGCAAAAAACGCGGAAGTGGGGGTGCCCGCCATGGCGCCTCTTTCTTCCGTAATCAGTCGGCCGTGCTCGTAAGCTTCGTTTGCCGTAAGCATCCGTTCAAAAAAGGAATACAGAAAAGGGTCATCCGCAAGGATTTCCTTCAGTACGTGTAGAAGGGAGGAAACCGGCATGGAATTAAAATAGTTGCGGATGTCCATTTTTAAGACGTATTTTCCGGAAAGCCCGGAAACGGACAGAATATGGGAAACAGCATCCTTCACCGTGATGTTTTTCCGGAAAGAATAGCAGGCGGGACTTAAACAGGCATCATAACGGGACAACAGATGCCCCAAAAGCTTCAACACCATGGACTCTTTTTCCGGGAAAGAGTAGACCACGCGTTTTTTTCCCGTATTGCTTTTGTTCACACTTAATTTAACCGGCACGGACAAAGAAAAATCCGGTGACAGGATGCGGTCGGTAACGGAACGGTACTGTTCTTCTTCCACGAATTTTGTCCAGTACCGGGCATCCTTACGGGATAAATGCTGTTTCTCTTTTTTATAGGAAAGAAATTCGTCCCAGACCTCCTTTTTCCCCAGAAGGGGAAGGAGACCGGACACCTCCTGCTTATTTGGCTGCAAAACGGTTCCCCTTTCTTCAGGCATAAAACTTTCTTCAGGCATAAAAAAAGAAAGAGAAAAAAGCTTTGAAAATTAAGCTATGCTTAATTATACGGGATTTGAACAGAAGCCGGCTGCCTGCAAAGTCATAACAAGGCCGCTGCTTAATCCGCCGCAGGCGCAAAAATGCATTTCTCTTTCTTTTCTGGCAATATAAATTTTACAGATACTGATGAAGTCTGTTTACGATGTAATCCATTCTGTTTTCAAACGCAGCAACAAAATTGATTAAGGTGAAGCCGTTTGCTTCGGAAAGCTCGCGGGAGCGTTTGTAAGCAGCGGAAACACAGGTGTTGTGGGACACAATCATAATGATAAGCTTAGGATTGCGCGCCTCATCATAGATCACATAGGAATAAGGCATGTAGGTATCCAGGCCGCCGAATGCGGTGGCACTCACTTCCCGTTCCACGGTATACTGCGGAAACTCTTTCGCAAGTACGGCATCTAATTTTTCTTCCACCATGGCATTTCTCAAATGCTCATAGCCGGGCAGCATGCCGTCGTTACCTTTTTTCTTAAAAAGACTGTCTAAAAAGCCCATCTGATGTCCTCCCCGGGTAATTACTGTCGTTTTTGTAATGGTAGCATAAATAAGAAGAAATCGCAATGGTTCATCCTTGCAAAAGCGGAAAGATTGTGATATTTTGTGGTGAAGGACGGAGAAAAGAAGCCGGCATGTGCGCCGGATGGGGACGGTGCAAAATATAGTAAAATTATTAAAGAAAACAATTGACAACCGCATCTGGATGTGGTACTATACATAAGCATGTGAGTGCAACAATCAAGCAGAGTATCCACTCTCACCTTACAGCAGAGGCTCGTAAGCGTTAACAGTTCGGTACCCCCAAGGGGCATGGCATCAGAGATGACATTGTGCGGATTATGAGTGGATAGCAAAGCTATTCACTTTTTTTATTATGGAGGATACGACCATTAGCGAATTGATGATTAACGAACAGATCAGAGACAAAGAAGTACGTCTGATTGGCGAAAATGGCGAACAGCTCGGCGTGATGTCCGCAAGGGAAGCACAGAAGCTGGCTGAGGAAGCAGGACTGGATTTAGTTAAGATTGCTCCCACCGCAAAACCGCCCGTATGCAAGATTGTCGATTATGGAAAGTTCAGATACGAACAGGCCAGAAAAGAAAAAGAAGCCAAGAAAAAGCAGAAAGTCATCGATGTAAAGGAAATCAGACTTTCCCCCAACATTGACACCAACGATCTGAACACCAAAGTCAATGCGGCAAAGAAGTTCCTGACCAAAGGAGATAAGGTAAAGGTTACCTTAAGGTTCAGAGGACGTGAAATGGCGCACATGAACAGCAGCAAGCACATTTTAGATGATTTTGCTGCAAGCCTTTCCGATGTAGCGGTTGTGGAAAAAGCACCCAAGGTAGAAGGCAGAAGTATGACAATGTTTTTAACTGAGAAGCGTAGTTAAGCTTGTGAAGTTAAAATAGAGAGAAAGAATGAAAGTTTAGGAGGAATTTGTTATGCCCAAAATGAAGACAAGCAGAGCAGCAGCGAAGCGTTTTAAAGTGACAGGAACAGGTAAATTAAAGAGAAGCAAAGCTTATAAGCGCCATATCTTAACCAAGAAATCCACCAAGAGAAAACGTAATCTGAGACAGGCTGCTATGACAGATGCAACCAATGTTAAGAATATGAAGAAGATTTTACCCTATTTATAATCGGTAAGGAGGAGAATGAGACATGGCAAGAATTAAAGGTGGCTTAAACGCCAAGAAAAAACACAATAGAGTATTAAAGCTTGCAAAAGGTTACAGAGGAGCAAGAAGCAACCAGTACAGAGTAGCTAAGCAGTCTGTTATGCGTGCACTGACCAGCTCCTATGCAGGCAGAAAAGAAAGAAAGCGCCAGTTCAGACAGCTCTGGATTGCACGTATCAATGCAGCAGCAAGAATGAACGGTCTTTCCTACAGCAGATTTATGTACGGCTTAAAGCTTGCAGGCGTAGATATGAACAGAAAGATGCTTGCTGAGATGGCTGTAAACGATGCAGACGGTTTCAAGACCCTTGCAGAGCTTGCAAAGAGCAAAATTGCCTAAGTATTTACGGACGGAAAGTCATATACGCAAAGAGCAAAAGATACTCCCCGGAAGATTTCGGGGAGTTTTCCTTTTCACGGAAAAGAATTTCCAATCAGAATATTTTGTAATATAGAAAAAAACTTTACAATTCTTTAAGAAAAATTCCCTTTATTAAACAAATGGAGTGTAGTATAATGTTTTGAAGTAAGAAAAGACAGAATGGAGGAGTATCATGAGTTTAGTACCTTATGTCATAGAGCAGACAGGAAGGGGAGAAAGATCTTACGATATTTATTCCCGCCTTTTAAAAGAAAGAATTATCTTCCTCGGAGAAGAAGTAAATGAAGTAACCGCAAGCCTTGTAGTGGCACAGCTTCTGTTTCTGGAGGCAGAGGATCCGGAGAAGGATATCAACCTTTATATCAACAGCCCCGGTGGTTCCGTAACCGCAGGTATGGCAATCTACGATACCATGCAGTATATCAAGTGCGATGTTTCCACCATCTGCATCGGTATGGCGGCCAGCATGGGTGCATTCCTGCTTGCAGGCGGCGCAAAGGGCAAGAGAATGGCTCTTCCCAATGCCGAGATTATGATTCACCAGCCTTTGGGCGGTGCGCAGGGTCAGGCTACCGAAATTGAAATTGCGGCAAAGCATATTTTACAGACCAAGGAAAAGTTAAACAAGATTTTAGCAGCCAACACCGGCAAGCCTTACGATATCATTGCGGCAGACACCGAAAGAGACAACTGGAAGACTGCGCAGGAAGCTATGGAGTACGGCCTGATTGACAAGGTTATCACCTCCCATGTAGCGGAAGAGAAATAAGGCAAAAAATATAGGAAAGAGTAGAGATTGAAGTTATGGCAGGAAAAAATTCCGGCAGTGATGTCAGATGTTCTTTTTGCAACAAATCCCAGGATCAGGTTAAAAAAATGATAGCCGGTCCCGCAGGCGTATACATTTGTGACGAATGTATTGAAATCTGCAGCGATATTCTCGAAGAAGAATTCGATCAGGATACAGAGGACAACGCAGAAGCAACACCTGATTTTAAATTACTGAAGCCCAGGGAAATCAAACAGTTTCTGGATGAATATGTTATCGGTCAGGAGGTAGCCAAGAAGGTGCTCTCCGTTGCCGTGTACAATCATTACAAGCGTGTAACCGCCAAGAAAGAACCGGATGATGTGGAGCTTCAGAAGAGCAATATCATCATGATTGGTCCCACCGGTTCCGGCAAGACCTATCTGGCGCAGACACTGGCAAAGGTTATCAATGTTCCGTTTGCCATTGCGGATGCCACAACGCTGACAGAGGCAGGTTACGTGGGCGAGGATGTGGAAAACATTCTCTTAAAGCTGATTCAGGCAGCCGATTACGATGTGGAGCGTGCACAGTACGGTATTATTTACATTGATGAAATTGATAAGATTACCAAGAAAAGCGAAAATGTATCCATTACCCGTGATGTTTCCGGTGAAGGCGTACAGCAGGCGCTGTTAAAGATTATTGAAGGAACCGTGGCAAGCGTACCCCCTCAGGGCGGCAGAAAGCATCCCCATCAGGAGCTGATTCAGATTGACACATCCAACATTCTCTTTATCTGCGGCGGTGCATTTGACGGTCTGGATAAGATTGTGGAAACGAGATTAAACCGCAAGACCATCGGTTTCAATGCGGAAATTTCTGAGAAATCCGGTCTGGAAATCGGAGAAATCTTAGGAGAGGTTACCCCGCAGGATTTGATGAAGTTTGGTCTTATCCCCGAGTTTATCGGACGTGTGCCCATCAATGTGGCACTGGAGGGACTGGATAAAGCAGCCTTAATCCGTATTCTTACCGAGCCGAAGAACGCTCTGATTAAGCAGTACCAGAGATTGTTTGAGATGGATGACGTAAAGCTTACCTTTGAAAAGGACGCTGTTGACGCTATTGCGGAGCTGGCACTGGAAAGAAAGACCGGAGCAAGAGGTCTGCGTTCCATTATGGAAAATACCATGATGGATGTCATGTACCGTATTCCTTCCGATGATACGATTGAAGAGGTTATCATCACAAAGGGTGCCGTCAAGGGCGAAAGCAAACCGTTGGTTGTAAGGAAAGAAGCAGCCGTAAAACAGGCAAGATAATATCAGCGCCGCACCAGATAACAGTGCGGCGTTTTCTACTATTGAGGGAGAAAAAAGTATGGTTATAAAAAATGTGAGTCTGGAGACCGTGTGCGGTATTACCAGTAAGCTGCCGGACAGTAAATACCCGGAGGTGGCCTTCGCCGGAAAGAGTAACGTGGGAAAATCCTCCCTGATAAATGCCCTGATGAACCGGAAATCCCTGGCAAGGACAAGCGCCCAGCCCGGAAAGACCCAGACCATCAATTTCTATAATATAAACGATGCGCTTTATTTTGTGGATTTGCCCGGATACGGCTATGCCAATGCCAGTGAAGAGGTGAAGGCAAAATGGGGCAAGATGATTGAAGACTATCTGCATAAGTCTAAGAAGCTGAAGGCAGTGTTTTTACTGATTGATATCCGACATGCACCGGGCAACAACGACTGTATCATGTATGACTGGATTGTAAAACAGGGTTATGAACCCATTATCATTGCCACCAAGCTGGACAAGATTAAGAGAAGCCAGATTGCAAAACAGGTGAAACTAATCCGTGAAACCCTGAAAATGAAAAGTGAAACCATTATCATTCCCTTTTCTGCGGAGACAAAACAGGGGAGGGATGAGATTTATACAGTGATAGATTCCTATATCACAGAGGAGACGGTATGAATACTTCCGCAAAAAAATATCTGAAAGCAGTCATAAATCTGATTGTAGCGGCAATTATTGTATTGTTGACGGTTTTGCTGCTGCCGCGTGTGCTGGTATTTTTCATGCCTTTCGTCATAGGCTGGATTATCGCCTGGATAGCGGCGCCGTTAGTCAGCTTTTTTGAAAAGAAGCTGAAGGTGAGGCGGAAAGCCGGCAGTGTGTTTGTCATAGTGGTGGTTATCGGACTGGTGGTGCTGGCAGGCTATCTTGTCGGCTCAAAGCTTATCCGTGAAGGCATCCGTTTTGTAGAGGACCTGCCGGAAATGTGGGCGTCCACACAGGGTGACCTGGACAGAATTGCGAAGAAGTTCAGCATTGTTTGTGAAAAGCTGCCGGTTGATGTGCAGAACACCATGAACAATTTCGGCAGCCAGATTTCGAATACGGTGGCAGCGGCAATCGGAAAATTAAGCAGCCCAACCATTGCGGCTGTGGGCAATTTTGCCAAACAGCTTCCCAGCATTATCATCGGCATCATCATGTGCCTGCTTTCTTCTTATTTTTTTGTGGCGGAGAGAGACCGGTTCCGGAGTTCCGTTGCCAAATACCTGCCGGAAAGCTTTGTGGGGCGTTTCCGGCTGATTAAGCAGAGTCTGATTAAGGCAGTGGGCGGTTATTTCAAGGCGCAGATTAAAATCGAAATCTGGATTTATCTGCTGCTTGTAACGGGTTTTTTCATCCTGCAGGTGGATTATGCCCTGTTAATTGCGCTGGGCATTGCATTCTTGGATTTCCTGCCATTTTTCGGTACCGGCACGGTAATGGTGCCCTGGGCGGTTGTGAAATTCTTAAATGCGGAATATCCCATGACCATAGGGCTTCTGCTTCTATGGGGTGTCAGCCAGCTGGTGCGGCAGATTATCCAGCCTAAGATTGTAGGCGACTCCGTGGGTATGCCTCCCATTCCAACCCTGTTTTTACTCTATATCGGGTACAAGGGTGCCGGAGTGTTTGGTATGATTGTGGCAGTTCCCATCGGTCTGATTTTGTGGACCATGTACGAAGAGGGACTGTTTGACACCACCAAGAACAGCATTCAGATACTGGTGGCGGGCATCAACAGCTTCCGCAGGCTGACCCCGGAGGACAAAGCATTTATTTCTTCCTATGAAGAAGAGTGCGAACGGGAAATCAACAGCGAACTGAAGGAACAGGAAGCCGAAGCACAGGCAGAAGCGGGAAGCGCAGAGGCAGGACAGGAAGCCGTAGGAGCAGAACTGAAAGCGGCGGAAGAAAGAGAACAAAATGAGCGGGCAGGAAAAACAAAGAAGAAATTTTAAGTTTATTCTCCAGTACGAAGGTACCCGTTATCAGGGCTGGCAGAAGCAGGAAAGTACGGAAAATACCATACAGGGGAAGTTAGAAGCACTGCTTTCCAAAATGTGCGGAGAAAAAGTGGAAATACAGGGCAGCGGCAGGACGGATGCGGGAGTGCATGCGTACGGTCAGGTAGCCAATGCCAAAATGCATACGGACAAAACCCCGGCAGAGGTACAGGCATACATGAACCGGTACCTGCCGGAGGATATCGGCGTAATCAGCGCCGAAGAGGTGGACGACCGGTTTCACAGCAGGCTTCTTGCCAAGGGGAAAACCTATTGTTACCGCATTATCAACAGTGACATTCCCCATGTATTTGACCGGAAAACCGCCTGTGTTTATCCGGCGCCCTTAAATAAAAGGGCAATGGAAGAAGCTGCTTCCTATCTTTGCGGCACCCATGATTTCGCAGCGTTTACTTCCGCAAAGAAAAGTAAAAAATCTACCATAAGAAATATAGAGGAAATCCGTATCGAAAAGGAAGGGGATATCTGGTCCTTTTATTTTTCGGGGGACGGCTTTTTATTCCACATGGTCCGGATTTTGATGGGAACCCTGCTTCTTGCGGGCACGGGCGAAATAGAGCCGGAGGAGGTAAAACGCATCCTGCGCTCCGGAAAAAGAGAAAATGCCGGGCCACTGGTTCCGGCGCTGGGACTTTCTCTGATTGAGGTAAGATATTCATGATAAAAAGAAAATATATGAAATTGCTTTTTGCGCTGTATCTTCTGGTGCTCTTAAAGGTAATCGTATTCAAATACCCTCTGGGCATACTTAGGGAGATAGCGGGCACATGGAGCAAAGAAGTGCTCTGGGAAGGACTTTCCGGAGCTAATTTTGTACTTTTTCGTACCATAAAAATGTATATACGCCACTGGAACAACAGAGGTCTGAACAGCTTTGGAAATTTAGTGGGCAATGTGGTTACTTTTATTCCTCTGGGCTATTTTCTGCCGAGACTCTGGAAGCCCATGCGTCATGTGCTTTTCTGCCTCTTTACCGGGCTTATCTTTATCTGCGGGATAGAGCTTTTCCAGTTAATCAGCGCTTTCGGTGTCTTTGATGTAGACGATATTCTGCTAAACGGCATGGGTGTTCTGGGGGGATTTCTGGTGTTCCGGGCAGCGGAAAAAATTTTTTTGAAAAATTTGCAGTAAAATAAAAACATACGGGATATTCCATATGTGACAACAAGGGTAAGGTCAAGACCATGGACAAGGGACAAGCCGAGAAAACGATAGAGGCTTACGGCGCCATGCTCTACAAAATCGCACTGGTCCGGTTAAAAAATACGGATGATGCGGAGGATGTGGTGCAGGAGGTCTTCTGTCAGTACATTAAATCAGATAAAACATTTGATAGCGACGAGCATGAGAAGGCTTGGCTTATTAAGGTTACCCTGAACGCCTGCAAGCGGTTTTATCGTCTTGCCTGGAACCGTCACAAAGGAGAAATCTCCGAAGAGGATTTTCTGAAAATCGAAGCAGACAGCGGACATCCGGAAACGGAGTGCCTGCAAAAGGAAACGGAGCGGAAAATCCTGCAGGCGGTTTTGGAACTGCCGCTTAAATATCGAGATGTGATTCACCTATTCTATTACGAAGAAATGTCTGTCAAAGAGATTGCCGAAGTACTTCACAGACAGGAATCTACGGTTACATCCCAGCTCACAAGAGCACGAGGCATTTTGAAGAAGAATTTAGGGGAGGAATATCAGTTTGAAGAGTTTTAAGAAAGAATACCGGCAGGCTATGGATGCCATACAGACACCGCAGTTTGAACCGGAAAAAATGAAAAAAGCAGAAAAACGGTATAAGAAGGCCGTTATCCGCCAGTGGGTTACCGTAGCGGCATCGGCAGCAGTCCTGCTCGTACTGTGCTCCGCCGGCTCACAGGCGGCTAAAAATTACAGTAAAAGCTTTATCTTTGCCGATGAAAACGGGTTTCGTACGGCGGATGAGCAGACGGCACTCGAACGGTCTGCGTCATCGGATGACGAAGAGGCTATGATAGGAACCTTGTCGGAGCAGGCAGCGGAGTATGACGGGGACGCCCCGGAAATTACGGACGGCGCGGACATGGAAATCGATACGGTGCAGTACAATTCGAGAAAGGATCTGTTAGCAGCGGGCATTACCTGCAGTCTGCCGGACAGATATCTGTTCGGAGAGATTACCAGGGAGCGTTACTATGTGGTGAGCGATGATTACCTGATGGTCAATATTGAAAGCGGCGACAAAACCTTTTATATGGACCAGTCCTATTTCGGAAACAGTTCGGGGCATGCCACCAGTACGGTTTACGGAGAGAAGCTTACCAACAAGAGAAATTACGTCACCAAAGACGGCTATCTGTATGTGGTAGCGGATACACCGGGGGCGGAGGACTCCCCGAACGGTATCCATGCTGCAATTTCCGTAGGCGACTACGAGCTGATTGTGGATTTCTACGGTTACAGTGAAAAAGAAGCGTTTGAGATATTGGACCATCTGGATCTGAGTGTTTACCAGTAATGGCAGCTTAGGAGGAATTATGAATTACATTTTGGTGTATAACAACAGTACCGGTGTATTGAAAAGCTTAAAACCTTTGTTTTCCATGGAGGAATATGGGCTGATAGAAGTAAAGAGTTTTCAGGAAATGAAGTGGCAGGTGCGCACGGAAAACGTGAGACTGCTGATTACGGATATAGAGCTTACGGACGAGGACGGCATAGAAGCCATCCGGCAGATCCGCCGCTGCAGCACCATTCCGGTGATTGTGCTTTCCAAAAACGACAGCGAATGGATGAAGGTGGAGGCACTCAATGCCGGAGCGGACGACTACGTGGTATACCCCTGCAATCCGCTGGAGTTGATTGCACGTATCAAATCCCAGTTAAGAAGATATCTGCAGTTATCCAATATCTCCGAAAACTTAGAGAATATTTACCGGGTGGACGGTCTTGTGATAGACGATGTCAGCAGAAAGGTATTTGTGGACGATAAGGAAGTCAGGCTGACGCCCATCGAATACAAAATCTTAAAGCTTTTAGTGCTGAAAAAGGGAAAGGTGCTTTCCGTGGAGGAAATTTACGAGTCCATCTGGCATCTGAGAGCCGTTGGTGCGGACAATACCATTGCCGTGCACATCCGGCACATCCGGGAAAAGATAGAAGCAAATCCCAAGGAGCCCAAGTACGTGAAGGTCGTATGGGGCACCGGTTATAAAGTAGGCTGAAACAGCAAAGTCCCCGTAGAAAACGGGGACTTTTTTGAATTCAACTGCGGAATTTGATTTCGCCGGTAGCGGCGTCCATACTTTCGATAACCGCAAGGGACTCCAATCGGATGCCCTTTTCCCGAATGAGCTTTCCTCCCTGCTGGAAGCCTTTTTCCACGGCAATACCGACACCCTCTAAGGTGGCGCCTGCCTCGTTGATTAAATCAATCAGTCCCATCACGGCGCAGCCGTTGGCAAGGAAGTCATCGATAATCAGTACATGGTCATCCGCGGACAGGAACTTTTTGGAAACAATAATATCGTAAACTCTCTTGTGGGTGAAGGACTCCACCTTGGAGGTATACAGATCGCCGTCAATATTGACGCTCTGGGATTTCTTGGCAAAGACTACGGGAACGTGAAAGCTCTGCGCCACGATACAGGCAATGCCGATACCGGAAGCCTCAATGGTAAGAATTTTATTGATGGGCTTATCCGCAAACAGACGTTTGAACTCCTTTCCCATTTCGTTAAACAGTTCCACATCCATCTGGTGGTTTAGAAAGCTGTCCACCTTTAAAACATTTCCTTCTTTTACAACACCATCTTTACGAATACGTTCTTCTAAAAGTTTCATGGTCTTATATACAGCCGGACACCGGCTCCTCCTTATGAAAATGTAATCTGAAATTCTTATCTGTATGGTAGCATATCCCGTCATAAATTGCCATAAAAAATTAGTAAGAAGCGGATGATGTTAAAAAAAGAAGAAATGTGTTTGCAAAAAGAATAATATCAGTATATAATAGCGAAGTAATTGTTAACAAAATTGCTGAAAGCAAAATGGAGGAACATTATGAAAAAAATGAAAAAGGTACTCAGTCTGGTACTTGCCGGCGTAATGGCACTGATGCTTGTTGCCTGCGGTAGCACAGACACAGCAGGCGGTTCTGACAACGGCTCCGCAAACGAAAGCGGTGCGGAAGTAAACGCAAACGTATCCAACATCAAAATCGGTGCGGTTATGTTGGGCGACGAAACCGAAGGCTATACCAAAGCACACATGGACGGTATCAAAGCGGCAGCAGCGGCACTTGGTATTCCCGACAGCCAGATTGTCTGGAAGTACAAGGTAAAAGAAGACTCCGGATGTTATGATGCGGCAGTCGACCTGGTAGCACAGGGCTGCAATCTGATTATTTCCAACAGCTACGGTCATCAGACCTACATGGTACAGGCAGCGGAGGAATATCCCGATGTTACCTTTATTGCCATGACCGGTGACTTCGCATCAATCTGCGGACTGTCCAATTTCAAAAACGCATTTACCGCAGTTTACGAATCCCGTTATGTATCCGGTGTGGTTGCCGGCATGAAGTTAAAAGAACTTCTGGATGACGGTACCGTTACCGCAGAAAACATGCCGAACAGCTTTGATGCGGACGGCAACGTAAAGATTGGTTATGTCGGTGCATTCAACTATGCGGAAGTTGTTTCCGGTTACACCGCCTTCTATCTTGGCGTAAAGAGCATTGTTCCCAATGTAGTAATGGAAGTTATGTATACCAACTCCTGGTTTGATATTGATAAAGAAGGTGCGGCAGCAGAAGCACTTGTTGCAAACGGCAGCGTAATCGTATGCCAGCATGCCGACTCCACCGGTGCTCCCGCAGCCGTACAGAAGCTGCAGGACAACGGCACCGTATGCTACTCCGTAGGTTACAACATCGATATGCTGGAAACAGCACCTACCGCAGCATTAACCTCTGCAACCAACAACTGGTCCGCATACTACAAGCATGCATTTGAAACCTTTATGAACGGCGGCGAAATCGAGTCCGACTGGGCAAAGGGATATTCCGATGATGCGGTAGCCATTACGACACTTGGACCTTCCTGCGCAGAAGGAACCGCTGAAAAGGTAGCAGAAGTAGAAGAAGCTTTAAGAAACGGCAGCATGCATGTATTCGATACCTCAACTTTCACTGTTGGCGGCGAAACCGTTACATCCGCTCCTGTTGACCTTTCCTTCATGGACTGGTCTACCATGACCGCTATTTACCAGGGTGAAACCGTAGAAGCCATTGAAAACGGTTATTTCGCAGAGTCCACCTTTCGGAGTGCTCCTTACTTTGCACTTCGTATCGACGGCATCACAGAGGATGCAGACCCTGTTCAGTAAAGAAAGTTAAATTTATACAGCACATCAAAGAGGACCACAAAACGTCCTCTTTTGTGCTTTTCAGAGAACACATTTCCACATGTATTTTGTGAAAAACACAAGGTATGTAATAGAAAAAAGAAAGGTATGGTATTTGTATGGAGTGCGCCATCAAACTGAAAAACGTAACCAAAACCTTTGGCAGCGTTGTGGCAAATAAGGACGTATCCTTAGAGATACGAAAGGGAGAAATTTTAGCGCTACTCGGGGAAAACGGCAGCGGTAAGACCACTCTGCTTAATATGATTGCAGGTATTTACTACCCGGATTCCGGCGAAGTGTTAGTGAACGGAAAACCGGTGGAAATCCGTTCCCCCAAGGATGCGTACCAGCTGGGCATCGGTATGATTCATCAGCATTTCAAGCTGATTGATGTTTTCACGGCAACGGAAAATATTGCCCTTGGACTGGAAAAAAATGAAAAGTTTGACTTAAAGGAAGTCCGCAAAAAAGCGCAGGCAATCTGTGAGAAATATCACTTTGACATGGATTTCGACCAGAAGGTTTATTCCATGAGCGTATCCCAGAAGCAGACCCTGGAAATCATCAAGGTGTTATACCGCGGTGCGGACATTCTGATTCTGGACGAGCCTACGGCGGTGCTTACCCCGCAGGAAACGCAGAAGTTGTTTGAAGTCATGCGCAACATGAAAAAGGACGGCAAAGCGGTGGTAATTATTACTCACAAGCTTCATGAGGTGCTGGACATTTCCGACAGGGTAAGCATCCTTCGGAAAGGAGAATATGTGGGCACCGTGGAAACCAAGGAAGCCTCCGAAGCCCTGCTTACCGAAATGATGGTGGGTCATAAGGTCGAACTGAATATCAAGAGAGAAGAACCGAAGAATCCCAGGAAGCGTCTGGAGGTCAGACATCTTTCCGTCCGGAACGAAGAAGGTATCGAAGTCTTGAAAGATATTTCTTTCGATGCTTACGGCGGAGAAATCCTGGGCATTGCCGGTGTCTCCGGCAACGGACAGAAGGAGCTTCTGGAAGCCATTGCCGGCCTGCAGCTTGCACAGGAAGGCAGCAGCGTACAGTTTTATAATAAGGAAGAAACCGACAAGCCTATGGAGATTATCGGAAAAAATCCGAGAGTCATCCGCAATGCCGGCATCCATATGTCCTTCGTGCCGGAGGACAGACTGGGCATGGGACTGGTCGGTTCCATGGGTATGACGGGAAACATGCTCTTAAAGAGTTATGAAAGCGGAAAGGGTCTTTTCATCAACAGGAAAGGCCCGAAGGATTTAGCGGAACAGATAAAGGAAGAATTAGGGGTTGTGACACCGGATATCAATGTGCCGGTATCCAGACTATCCGGCGGCAATGTACAGAAGGTTTTAGTCGGACGTGAAATTGCGGCGGCGCCCATTGTCCTGATGACGGCTTATGCGGTAAGAGGTCTGGACATCAACACTTCCTATACAATATACGACCTGCTGAATAAACAGAAGGAAAAAGGCGTGGCGGTTATTTATGTGGGCGAGGATCTGGATGTGCTTCTGGAACTTTGCGACAGAATTATGGTGCTCTGCTCCGGTCAGGTCAACGGTATTGTGGACGGCAGAACGGCAACCAAAGAGCAGGTGGGTCTGCTTATGACCAGATTACAGAAAAAGGAAGGTGAACGCAGTGAGTAATGTACAGGTGAAAGAACCTTTTGTCAGAATGGTAAAGCGTGACCATGCCTCCATGGGCCGCAAAATCACGGTCAGAATTCTTGCCGTTTTACTGGCACTCATTCTGGATGCCCTGTTTATCTTTTTTGTAACAGGGTTAAATCCTTTTGCCGTTTACGGCGTTATGTTCAAGGGTACCTTCGGCTCCTCCATCCGCTTTTCCTGGGCGATGCGAGATCTTGTTACCCTGCTGTTGATCGGTGTGGCGCTTGCACCGGCATTCAAAATGAAATTCTGGAACATCGGTGCGGAAGGCCAGGTGCTTATGGGCGGCCTGATGACGGCACTGGTTATGGTAAACTTCGGCAATACCCTGCCGGCACCCGTATTAATGCTTCTGATGCTTCTGTCCAGTATTGTGGCAGGCGGTATCTGGGGGCTCATTCCCGCTTTCTTCAAAGCAAGGTGGAAGACCAATGAAACCCTGTTTACCCTGATGATGAACTATGTGGCAACCAGTATTGTGGCATGTGCGGTCAATGTCCTGAGAGGACAGGCTTCCAGCTTAGGTAAGCTCAACATGTCCACCCATGCGGGATGGTTTCCAAGGCTCTGGGGACAGACCTACAACACCAATATCATTGTGGTGGTAATTCTCACATTTGTGATGTTTTTATACCTGAAATACACGAAGCAGGGCTATGAAATCAGCGTTGTGGGCGCTTCCGAAAATACGGCCAGATATGCCGGCATCAACGTGGGAAAAGTAATGATGCGTACCATGGTGATTTCCGGTGCGCTCTGCGGACTTTGCGGATTCCTTTTAGTAGCCGGAAGAGACCAGACCATTTCCACCCAGACGGCGGGCGGCAACGGCTTTACCGCCATTATCGTGGCATGGCTTGCCAAGTTCAATACCTTTTACATGGCACTGATTTCCTTCCTTCTGATTTTCTTACAGAAGGGTGCGGGAGAAATCGCTTCCGCGTACGGCTTAAACGACTATGCCGCGGACATTATTACCGGCATCATTTTATTCTGCATTTTAGGCAGCGAATTCTTTATCAATTATAAAATGATTTTCCGTTCCGGAAAGGAGGGCAAAAAAGATGAGTAATTTAATTGCATGGATTATCAGGGCAATTCCCTTCGGAACCATCATTATGTACGGAGCCATGGGCGAAATCGTAACGGAGAAATCCGGCAACTTAAACTTGGGCGTTCCGGGCATCATGTACTTAGGCGGCTTTGCCGGTTTTGCCAGCGCCTTCCTTTATGAAAACAATGCCGCAAATCCAAACAGGTTTATCTGTATTCTGATTTCCCTTGTATGCGCGGTTTTAGCTTCCATGCTGGGCGGCCTGATTTACAGCTTTTTAACCATTACCTTAAGAGCCAACCAGAACGTAACCGGTCTGGCGCTTACCACCTTTGGCATGGGCGTGGCAAACTTCTTCGGTGTATTTATCTTAAACGGCAAGAGCTATACGGCGGCTCCTCTGGCAAACAGTGCGTATACCGCTAAAATCCCGCTGCTTTCCTCCAAACTCGGGGTAGTCAGCGAAGTGCTTTTCAGCTACGGCTTTCTGGCATACCTTGCCATTGTGCTGGCGATCGTTTTATCCTATTTCTTAAATAAGACAAGAGTGGGACTGAACCTGCGTGCCGTCGGCGAAAATCCTGCCACGGCGGATGCGGCGGGCATTAACGTTACCAGATACAAATATCTGGCAACCTGCATCGGCGCCGGTATTTCCGGTATCGGCGGTCTTTACTATGTACTGGATTACAACCGCGGCATCTGGGCTACCACGGAGCAGATTGAAGCTCTCGGCTGGCTGGCGGTGGCGCTGGTAATATTTACCACCTGGAAGCCGCTTAATGCCATCTGGGGAGCCTATCTTTTCGGTGTGCTGTACTGGCTGTACCAGTTCTTGCCCAGCCTGCTCGGCATCACCGTGGCAAGCCACATTACGGATTTAATCCAGATGGTGCCCTATGTGGTTACCATTGTGGTTCTGATTGTCATCAGCTTAAAGAGCAAAAAGGAAAACCAGCCGCCCGAACATCTGGGACTTTCTTATTTCCGTGAGGAACGATAACTTGCGTTTCGGCGCATTTTATATTATACTATCTGTATTCTGATGAAAATTACTTTGCAGCTGCGGCACTGACAGGCAGGCTGCGGATTATGAAAGGATTGAATTACTATGGCATTGATGGAACAATGGAGAAAGACGGCATACGATGAAACCTTAGGCAAGCCGGCTTTACAGAAACTGTGGAACGAATATTTTATGAAGGAAAGAGACATTTACGCAGAGCTCTTAAAGAACCCGGATGAAGTTGTGACCGGCACCGTAAAAGAACTGGCAGAAAAGTACGGCGTGGATATCATGACCATGACCGGTTTCTTGGACGGCATCAACGACAGCTTAAAGGAAGCAAACCCTCTGGACGAGCTGGAAGAGGACACCGTTGTAAATCTCGGCTTTGACAAAGAGCTTCTTTACAAGAACATGGTTGCCGCAGAGGCTGACTGGCTGTACAATCTGGAAGCCTGGAACGACATTTTTGACGAAGCCACCAGAAAGGCTCTTTACAAGGAACAGAAGGCTTCCTCGACCATTCACAAGGCACCCAAGATTTATCCCAACGACCCCTGCCCCTGCGGCAGCGGCAAGAAGTACAAAAAATGCTGCGGCAGAAACAAATAGGACAGGAAACCGACTGCCTTAAAAAACAAAACAGAAAATGAATAAATAAGACAAATTTCAGCCATACTAAGTCTGACCATACAAAAAAGGAGGACTTACTATGGCTGAATTATTATGCAGAGTGGAAAATTGTACCTATAATCAGGACTGTCTGTGCTGTAAGGGCGATATCAGTGTGGGCGGCGAGCATGCTTGCAGAGAGGATGAGACCTGTTGTGAAAGCTTCCGGGAAAAAGGAAGTACCATGACAAGCTCCCTTTCCCATCCTTCCGCTACCATCACCATCGACTGCGAAGCCGTGAAGTGCGTTTACAACGAAGATTATAAGTGCTGTGCAGAGCATGTGGACATCAAGGGCTGCGGAGCCTGTGACTGTAAGGAGACCGCATGCGCTACCTTCAGAGAGCAGTAAAGAGAAAAATTTGCAGACCCGCCGGGTCTGCATTTACATAGAAAGGTGTTTTTTTAAAAGAAGTTGCCAAGTGAGCAGGAATTGACTATAATTTGAAGACAGATAGAAAAAGTAGGTTTGTTTGGGGACAGTGGACTTGATGAGGGAAAAAAGAGCAAAACTATTAAAATGGATTCCTTTTTTTACAATGCTTGCGATTCTGATTGCAGGGTACACAATATTGATCTTTCAGATTTCCAAAGATAAGAACAGGGAAGTCTGCATTGAGGTGGATAATGCCGTCGACAGGGAAGAAACGGTCGGTGTGGAAATGCACATTGTAAAAAGCTGGGACGATAAAAGAAAATACGGCTGGGACAGCAGCGGCGCCCAGTATGACGGCACTATTGTCAATAAGAGCAATTATACGCTGCGGGACTGGCGGATTGTTCTTCTGATGCCGGGAAAGAGCCACATTGACAGCTCCTGGAACGGCACATACACTTACGAAGGCAACGACATTGTCTACATACCCGATGACAGCATCGGCATGAATGTGCTGCCGGCACATGAGAGCAATACCTTCGGCATGGTCATGTACTCCCATGGTCTGATGAATATTTACCGGTTTCAGGTCATAGGCTATCTGGACAAGCAGCTGACGGATTATCCTCTTTTTTATGTGATGCTGTGTATGACGGCGGTTTTTCTTGCGATGATTATCGGGAATATGGTCGTCGTGCTGCGAATGCGGAAGTTAGAGCAACGCAGGATTATGGATGAAAAGATTATTATCGATACCCTGCAGATGCTGGCGAAGCTGATTGATGCCAAGGATTCCTACACCAACGGACATTCGGACAGAGTGGCGGAGTATGCGGTGCTCTTAGCAAAGGAAATGCATATGAAGTCCGATGATATCCGTTTCATGCGGTACATGGGACTTATGCATGACTGCGGTAAAATGGGTATTCCCGACAGTGTGCTGAACAAGCCGGACAAGCTGACACCGGAGGAAATGGATATTATCCGTTCCCATACGGTACTGGGCGGCAAGATTGTGGAAAACTTTACAGCCATGCCCGGCGTCCGGGAGTGCGCCCTGTATCATCACGAGCGCTACGACGGCAAGGGCTACCCGGAGGGACTTAAGGGTGAGGAAATTCCTCTGTTAGCGCGTATTATCTGCGTGGCGGATTCCTTTGATGCCATGAACAGTGACAGATGCTACCGGAAGCGCCTGAAGAAAGCGGTAATCCTGGAGGAATTGAAAAAGAATGCAGGCACCCAGTTTGACCCGCAGATAGCCATGCTGATGGTCAAGCTGATAGAAGAGGGGAAAGTCAGGTGCGATGAATAAAAGACAGGAGGTATCCAATGCCTAATTTTACCCAAAAGGCAATTAAAGAGTCCTTTATTAAATTATTGAATGAAAAACCTTTGCACCAGATTACGGTGAAGGATATCGTGGAGGACTGCGGAGTCAACCGTAATACCTTTTACTATCACTTTACGGACATTCCTACCCTGCTGCAGGAAATCATTATAGAAGAGGCCGGACGTATCATGGAAGAGTATCCGACCATCGATTCCATGGAACAATGCCTGGATGTGGCTATTTCCTTTGCCATGCAGAATAAAAGGGCAGTTTTACATATTTATCATTCTGCCAACCGTGATATCTACGAGCAATATCTGATGGATGTGTGCAACCACGTGGTGACCGCTTATGTGAATACGGTTTTAGAAGATAAAGTCATTTCCGGAAAGGACAAGGAAATAATTGTCCGTTTTTATAAATGCGAATGCTTCGGTCAGATTATGGACTGGATGAACCAGGAAATGAAAGAGGATATCAGGGAGCCTTTCAGGCGGCTCTGCGAGCTGCGCAGGGGTATGGTGGATGAGATGATTTCCCGTTGTGTGACGGATGCGGCGGCTAAATAAGGAAACAGAAAATAAAAGACAAAGGAATTTAGGCATTTCGGAAGAAATGTCTATTTTTTTTACATTCTTTCCGGAACAACCCAAATTTATACATTGCAGAGGGCAAGCCTGAAAATTTAACAGTGCCGTTTTTATGACCATTTTAAGAAGGAACATCCTGCATTATACTGCCTATATCAAAAGAGATGAGGAGGTGTTTTGTATGCGTTCTGTAAATTCCTTAAAAACAGCGAAAATCGCTTACATCGGCATATCGGTTTTATTTTGTGTTTTAGGTATTTTACTGATTATATTTCCGGGTATCTCCGAAAAGGTGATCGGTATTCTCTGTGGTATCCTGATGATTTTGTTCGGTGTTGTGAAAATCCTGGGTTATTTTTCCAAGGACCTGTACCGTCTGGCGTTCCAGTATGATTTAGCCTTCGGTATCCTGACGATTATCTTAGGTATCATGCTTTTTAAGAATCCCTCCAACCTGATGAATTTTATCTGTGTGATTTTGGGGATTGCGGTGCTTTCGGACGGTCTGTTCAAGATGCAGATGTCCCTGGATGCCAAAAGATTCGGCATCAGGGAATGGTGGCTTATTTTTGCATTTGCCGTCATTGCCGCAGCATTTGGCATTGTACTGATTCTAAAACCTGCCGTCAGTGCATCCTTCCTGACCGTGCTTTTGGGCATCTGCCTGCTACTGGAGGGCATCTTAAATATCAGCACAGCCATTACGGCAGTAAAAATTATACGCTATCAGCAGCCGGATATTATTGACTGAGTGATAAATGTAAGACAGAAAGTGAGGAGTAAAACATGCGTTTCTCAAGAGCGGTGGTAAAGCACCGTGTGGCAATCGTAATCATAACGGTGCTTCTGCTCATTCCCTCCGTACTGGGAATGGCCGGCACCAGAATTAACTATGATATGCTCAATTATCTGCCCGGGGATATGGACACGGTAATCGGACAGAATGAACTTTTGGATGACTTTGGAAAGGGAGCGTTTTCCCTGCTCATTGTGGAAGATATGACCCCGAAGGAGGTTTCCGCCCTGAAGGAAAAAATTGAGGGCGTGGAGCATGTGGAGTCCGTTATCTGGTATGATTCCTTGATGGATGTTTCCGTTCCCATGGAGCTTCTTCCCGATAAGATTTACAACGAATTTAATACCTCGGATGCTACCATGATGGCGGTTTTCTTTGACAGCGCCACATCGGCGGATGTGACCATGGATGCCATAAGGGAAATCCGGAGCATCGCCGGAAAGCAGTGTTTTGTATCCGGTATGTCCGCTCTGGTTACGGACTTAAAGGATTTGTGTGAAAAAGAAGAGCCCATTTATGTGGGCATCGCCGTAGCCCTTGCCTGTGTGGCAATGATCGTTCTTTTGGACAGCTTCCTGGTACCGTTTGTATTCTTAGCCAGCATCGGCGCCATGATTTTAATAAACCTCGGCAGCAACTATTTCTTTGGAGAGATTTCCTACATAACCAAAGCGCTGTCGGCGGTCCTGCAGCTTGCCGTTACCATGGACTATTCCATTTTCCTGTGGCACAGCTACAACGAGCAGATTACCCATTATGATGACCATAAGCAGGCGATGGCGGTTGCCATTCACGAAACCCTGGTTTCCGTTGTGGGCAGCTCCTTAACCACCGTAGCAGGCTTCATTGCCCTCTGCTTTATGTCCTTTACCCTGGGCCGTGACCTGGGCATTGTTATGGCGAAGGGTGTATTGTTCGGCGTTATCGGTTGTGTAACGGTGCTTCCGTCCCTGATTTTGATGCTGGATAAGCCGCTGCAGAAAACAAAGCACAAGAGCCTCATTCCCAATATGGATAAGGCGGCGGGCGGCATCGTGAAGATTTTCCCGGTATTTTTGATTATCTTTGTCATTCTGATGCCCATTGCCATTTACGGCAACAACAAGACCAACGACGAAGTGTATTACGACATGGGCCAGTGCCTGCCGGAGGATATGGAGTATGTCATTGCCAATACGAAGCTTTCCGAAGAGTTTGACATTGCTTCCACCCATATGGTCCTGGTAGATGCATCCGTATCCCCCAAGGATGTCCGCTCCATGACGAAGGAAATGGAAGAGGTGCCCGGTATTAAATATGTGCTGGGACTGGAAAGCGTGGTAGGCGCCCAGGTGCCGGAGGAAATGCTGCCGGACAGTATTGTCAGTATCTTAAAGAGTGACAAGTGGGAGCTGCTTCTGATTAACTCCGAGTACAAGGTAGCAAGTGATGAAGTGAACGAACAGATTGACTCCCTGAATACCATATTAAAGAAGTACGACCCCACCGGCATGTTAATCGGCGAGGCGCCCTGTATGAAGGATATGATTGAAACCACAAACCATGACTTCCAGGTCGTCAATGCGGTTTCCATCGTTGCCATCTTTATCATTATTTTAATCGTGGAAAAGAGTATTTCCCTGCCGGTTATCCTGATTGCGGTTATCGAGCTTGCCGTATTCATCAACTTAGGGTTGGCGCACTTTATGGGTCAGTCTCTGCCGTTTATCGCACCTATCTGTATCAGCACCATCCAGTTAGGTGCAACCGTAGACTATGCGATTTTGATGACCACCCGTTACAAAGCGGAAAGATTATCCGGAAAGACCAGGAAGCAGGCTGTTTCCACAGCGCTGGCTACGGCAATTCCTTCCATTATTGTCAGTGGTATGGGACTGTTCTCCGCCACCTTCGGCGTAGCGGTTTATTCCGATATCGATATTATCAGCTCCATGTGTATGCTGATGGCAAGAGGCGCCATTATCAGTATGCTCTGCGTTATCTTTATTCTGCCGGCACTGCTGATGCTCTGTGAAAAGGTAGTTCTGGCTACGACACTTGGTATGAAGTTAAACAAAAAGGAGGAAACATCATTATGAAAAAAATGTGGGTAAAATCCCTTGGAATCGTTTTAACGGCTGCACTGCTGGCAGGCAGTGTGGGAGCCGGTGTATATGCCGCCGGCAATAAAGGCACGGAAACTGCCATAGAAACAGAAAGCGAAGAAAGCACGGAAACGGATACTTCTTCCCTTGATAAATTAGTGGAGGACGTCAAGGACACTTCCGTATCCGACCTCATCCGAAAGGTAGAAGAGGACGGCAAAATCAGTAAGGATGAAACCGTTTACGTCATTGCCGGAGCAGACGGCAAGGCATCCCGCATCATTGTCAGCGACTGGATTAAAAATCCGGAAAACAACGATACCGTTTCCGACAAGACAGAGCTTTCCGATGCGGAAATCACCAAAGGCAATGCCACCTATACCATGGACAAGGACAATATGAGAGTCTGGACCACGGACGGCGAGGATGTTTATTACCAGGGTACTTCCGACAAGGAGCTGCCGGTTACCTTAAAGGTGACTTACACACTGGACGGTAAGGAGGTAACAGCGGAGGAGCTTGCCGGCAAGAGCGGCCATGTGGTCATTCGTTTCGATTACGAAAACAACCAGTATGAAAATGTGGAAATCGACGGTAAGGAAGAAAAAATCTACGTTCCCTTTGCCGTGCTGACCGGCATGATTTTGGACGATGATGTATTCAGCAATGTGGAAGTGACGAACGGACGTCTCATCAACGACGGCAGCCACGAAGCGGTTGTGGGCATCGCCCTTCCGGGACTTAAGGATAACCTTGCACTGAATGACGACAAGTTAAATATTCCCGATTATGTGGAAGTGGAGGCGGATGTGAAGGACTTTTCCCTGACCACCACCATGACCATTGCCACCAATGAAATTTTCAATAAGGTGGAAGTGGAAGATGTGGATACCGATTCCTTACGGGATGTGGCAGACCAGATTACCGATGCGTTTGAACAGCTTTCCGACGGATCCGAACAGCTTTATGACGGACTCTGCACATTACTGGAAAAATCCAAGGAGCTGACGGACGGTATTGACAAGCTGGCAGCAGGCGCCAAAACCGTGAAAGAAGGCATGGCAACCTTAAATACCGGTGCGGCCAAGCTCGCAGGCGGGGCTTCCGAATTAAACAACGGTCTGCAGAAATTAAGCGCCAACAGCGCTGCCTTAAACAAAGGCGCCGAAACCGTATTCAACAGCTTGCTGGCACAGGCAAACAGCCAGCTTTCCGGTTCCGGTCTGGGACTTCCGGCGCTGACCATAGGAAATTACTCCCAGGTACTTACGGACGCCATTACCAAATTAAACGGTGCGGCAGGCATGTCCAGGGAAGATGTGGAGAAACAGGTAAGAGCCAACGAGCCCCAGTTCCGCGCAGCGGTAACCGCAGCCGTTAAGAAGTCCGTTACCGAAAGTGTTACGGCACAGAACCGTCAGGGCGTGGAAACCGCCGTACTTTCCACTTACGGATTTTCCTCCAAAGAGGAATATGACGCCGCAGTGGCAGCAGGCAGCGTGGACGAAGCAACCCAGACAGCCATAGAGAGCGCCATTGATGCGGGCATGGCATCCAAGCAGAGCGAAATCGATGCCATGGTAGCGGCTACCATGGAGTCCGATGCCATCAAGCAGAAGATTGATACCGAAACCGAAAACGCTATGCAGGCTAAGATTAACGAAACCATGAATTCCGTAGGTCAGGCATCAGGTGCCGTCACCCAGCTTAAGTCCTTAAAGAGCCAGCTTGACAGCTACAACCAGTTCTACACCGGATTAAAGACCTATACCGCAGGTGTGGATGCTGCCGCAAACGGAGCCTCCACTTTATACAGCGGAGCCAATGAACTTGCCGCAGGAGCCGGGAAACTGGCAGACGGCACCACAGAACTTTCAAGCGGTCTGGATACCATGCAGAAATCCGCCCCCGCACTGATTGACGGCATTACCGAGCTCCGGGACGGCGCCGGAAAGCTTTCCGACGGACTTTCTGCCTTAAATGAAAAAGGCATCGGCGACTTAACCGAGTCCCTGGGTGAGGATTTAGACACCTTTGCAGCCCGCCTGAAAGCAACGGCAGATGTATCGAAGGATTACAACAACTACGCCGGCATTGCCGATGACATGGCAGGACAGGTGAAGTTCATTTATCGTACGGAGGGAATAGAGAACTAAAGTTCTCAGAACAAATAAAATAATTAAGAGTTTTTCCTGTGGCAATGCCTATTCTTTTATGATAAGATATTTTACAGAGAAAGAAGCTATCCGGTAAATACCGTATCAGATAAAGAGGGAATTGCAATATGAGGAAGAAAATAAAAAAAGGCAGTCAGAACAGCATACAGAGGGGCATGGCGTTCGCCACCGTTTTATTGTGCGGAGCCCTGTTTGCCGGCTGTGGCGCAAAGACTGCCGATACCGAAATACAAAAGGGAATGCAGGCTGTTGCGGATATGGATTATGAAGAAGCAATGGCCTGCTTTTCTGCTGCCGAAAATAACGGGGAGGATGCCCGGCTGATTGCCCGGGGAAGGGGCATTGCCAGCATCGGTCAGACCAACTACGAGGATGCCGTTACTTATCTGGAGGACTGTCTTGCCCTGTCGGACGGTGTGGTGGAAAAAATGGATGTGGATGTCAACCTGTATCTGGCAACCGCATACCAGAAAATAGGAAATAATGAGAAGGCAAAGGAAATTTACGATGCCATTCTGGAGCTGTATCCCAACCACACGGATGCCGCCTATTTACGCGGTTATGTGGAGCTTGTGTTAAACAATTACCAGGGGGCAAGAGCCGATTTTGACCGGGTAATCAGATTAGAGCCGGAGAACTACGACAGACTGATTCATGTCTATGAGGTGCTCCGCGACAACGGCTACCGGGAATGGGGCGAAGAGTATTTAAGCCAGGCGCTGACGGAGCGTTCCGCAAAAATGAGCGCCTTTGACAGGGGACGGATCAATTATTATCTGGAAAATTACGAAACGGCGCAGCTTGATCTGGAAGAGGCCAAAAATGCAGCTCCGGGTGATTCCGGCGTCTATTTGTATTTAGGCATGGCGTACGAAGCCACCGGCGACTACAACTATGCCATTACCAACGTGTACACAGCATATCTGACACAGAAGGACGGCACCGCAGAGCTTTATAACCAGCTGGGACTCTGCTATTTAAAACAGGAGCAGTATGCACCGGCGCTGGATGCGTTCCAGAAGGCAATGCAGATACCGGACAACGGCATGATGCAGACCCTTTCCTTCAATGAAATCGTGGCATACGAATACCTGGGAAATTACAACCAGGCAGCCGCACTTTTGCAGAATTATCTGGCTATTTACCCGGATGACGAGACCGCAAAGAGGGAATACGGCTTTTTGTCCACCCGTTAGCCGGTAAAAAGTTTAAAAGCCCCAAAATGCCGCAAATATGCATATTTTGCGATTGTGAAATAATTAACCCACAATATCTTGTGGGTTAGCATTGACTTCCCTAAGACGAGATGATACTATAAGTGCATAGCGTTTGAAAGGGAGGGACTTTCGTGTTACAGGTTATTAAAAGAGATGGTGAAAGGGTGGACTTCACATTAAGCAAGATTAACGATGCCATTATGAAGGCATTTACGGCTACGGAAATGCAGTACTCAAACGACATCGTGGACCTGCTTTCACTTCGTGTGTCTGCGGACTTTCAGGACAAGATTAAGGACGGAGCTGTCAGCGTGGAGGATATCCAGGACAGTGTGGAGAAGGTATTGGGACAGGCCGGCTATGAGGATGTAGCCAAGGCTTACATTTTATACCGCAAACAGCGGGAAAAAATGCGTACCATGAAGTCCACAATCTTAGACTACAAGGATGTGGTCAACAGTTATGTAAAAGTGGAAGACTGGCGTGTAAAAGAAAACTCAACCGTTACTTATTCCGTAGGCGGTCTTATCTTAAGCAATTCCGGCGCGGTAACAGCCAATTACTGGCTTTCCGAAATCTACGACCAGGAAATTGCGGACGCACACCGCAATGCGGATATTCATATCCATGATTTGTCCATGCTCACAGGTTACTGTGCCGGATGGTCACTGAAACAGCTTATCAAAGAAGGACTCGGCGGCATCACCGGCAAGATTACCTCTGCACCGGCAAAGCATTTATCCGTGCTCTGCAACCAGATGGTAAACTTTTTAGGCATCATGCAGAACGAGTGGGCGGGAGCGCAGGCTTTCTCCTCCTTCGATACTTATCTGGCGCCCTTTGTCAAGGCGGACAATCTGGCTTATCCGGAAGTAAAGAAGTGTATAGAAGCCTTTATTTACGGTGTCAATACCCCCAGCAGATGGGGCACCCAGGCACCCTTCTCCAATATTACGTTGGACTGGACGGTTCCCGATGACCTGGCAGAGCTTCCGGCTATCGTAGGCGGCAGGGAAATGGATTTCAAATACAAGGACTGCAAGAAGGAAATGGACATGGTCAACAAGGCATTTATCGAGACCATGATTGAAGGCGACTCCAACGGACGCGGCTTCCAGTATCCCATTCCCACCTATTCCATTACGAGGGATTTTGACTGGTCCGACAATGAGAACAACCGTCTTTTGTTTGAAATGACTTCCAAATACGGCACCCCGTATTTCTCCAACTATATCAACTCCGACATGCAGCCTTCCGATGTACGAAGCATGTGCTGCAGACTGCGTCTGGACTTAAGAGAGCTTCGCAAAAAGACCGGCGGTTACTTCGGTTCCGGCGAAAGCACCGGCAGTGTGGGCGTTGTTACCATCAATATGCCCCGTATTGCGTATCTGTCCGCCAATAAGGACGAGTTCTACGCAAGACTCAACCGTATGATGGACATTGCGGCGCGTTCCTTAAAGATTAAGAGAGGCGTAATTACCAAACTTCTGGAAGAGGGCTTGTATCCTTACACCAGAAGATACTTAGGCACCTTTGACAACCATTTCTCCACCATTGGTCTGATCGGTATGAACGAAGTGGGACTGAATGCCAACTGGCTCCGTGCGGACATGTCCGACAAGAGGACCCAGGAATTTACCAAGGAAGTGCTGAATCATATGAGAAACCGTCTGTCCGATTATCAGGAGCAGTACGGCGACCTTTATAATCTGGAAGCGACACCGGCGGAAAGTACCGCATACCGTCTGGCAAAGCACGACAGAAAGCGCTGGCCGGCAATCAAGACCGCAGGCAAGCCGGGAGATACCCCTTATTACACCAACTCCTCCCATCTGCCCGTGGATTACACTACCGATATTTTCGATGCACTGGATATTCAGGATGATTTACAGACACTGTATACCTCCGGCACCGTATTCCATGCGTTCTTAGGAGAAAAGCTTCCCGACTGGAAAGCGGCCGCAAATCTGGTAAAAACCATTGCGGACAACTATAAATTACCTTACTATACGCTTTCTCCTACCTACTCCATCTGTAAGGAGCACGGTTATCTGGCAGGAGAAGTGGCAGTATGTCCTCACTGCGGACAGCCTACCGAGGTTTACAGCCGTATTACCGGCTACTACAGACCGGTACAGAACTGGAACGACGGCAAGCTGCAGGAGTACGCAAACCGTAAAGAGTACGATGTGGACCATTCCGTTCTGAAGCGTCCCGTAAAGACCATGGTAAAGCTGACCAACTATGCGGACGAGGTAGAAGTTTCCGTAGAGGAGCCTAAGGATGTGAAGTACCTTTTCACCACCAAGACCTGTCCGAACTGCAAACTTGCCAAGGAATACTTAAAGAATGAAAAGTACGTGGTAATTGATGCGGAAGAAAATATGGAGCTGGTACAGCGTTACGGCATTATGCAGGCGCCGACTCTCGTTGTGGTAAACGGCGACCACTTCAAGAAGTATGTCAATGCCTCCAATATTAAAAAATATGCAGAAGAAGCCGCTATGATGGTATAGGCTTTCTGTAGAAAAAGATAAGAAAAAAAGACTGTTCCCGCGACGGATACCGGAAAGACGTATCTGCTGCAGGAAATAGTCTTTTTTATTTTTCGTAAATTTATGCTTGCACAATCAGATAAACTAAGATATACTCTTTTTCATAAGCAGATACTTCTTTTTTCTAATTTTCTTTTGCCGGCGATCGCCGGTGTCTAAAAATTCAAGAATTCCTGCTTAGAACCCAAGAAAACAAAATAATCTAAGGAGGAAAATGTGATTAGAGAACTGAAGAATGCAGTGGATGCTTCCGACAGTGAAGCACAGTATGATGAGTGCGCCAAAAGATTTCTGGGACAAAAATTTACCATAGCCAGCATCCTGTCGAAATCGGTGGAAGCCTTTTGGGGAATGGCACCGAAAGACATCATTCCCTATATAGAGGGGGAACCCTATATCGGTAAGGTGCCGGTGGAGCCGGGACTTACTAATGTCATCAGGGATGAAAACGGACAGCGTATAGTCGGATTCAATACGGAAAATCAGGAAATCAACGAGGGACTGGTACGGTTTGATGTAATCTGCTATGTGCGGCTGCCGTCATCGGAGGATGGGGAAGGACCTTTATCCCAGATAATCATCAATCTGGAGATGCAGAAGGACCAGCCCAGCGAATATCAGATTTTAAATCGGGCTGTTTTTTATGTGAGCAGACAGATTTCCGCCCAGAAGGAGAGGGACTTTACGGGCTCCCATTACGATGATATCAAGAGTGTATACTCTATCTGGATCTGTATGAATATGGAAGAAAACAGCATGAGCCATATTCATCTGACCAAAGAGGATATGATGGGAAGCCAGCCGTGGAGGGGAGGACTGGATCTGTTCCATATCGTTATGATTGGAATTGGAAAAGACCTGCCCGGACAGGAAGAAAGCTATGAACTGCACCGTTTTTTGGGAACCATATTTTCCCAGAAGCTTGCGGTGGAAGAAAAGTTACATATAATGAAAACGGAGTATGATATATCAGAGGAAGAAGATTTTAGAAAGGATGTGAACGAGATGTGCAACTTAGGTGAAGGAATTATGGAAGAGGGCATTGCCATTGGAATGGAAAAAGGCATTGCTATCGGAGAAACGAGGGGAAGAGAATCCGGTCTGGTGCAGGGGCGTGAAGAGGGCATCGCTATCGGAGAAACCAAAGGAATAAGCATTGGAGAATCGAGAACAATCCGAAGCATGCACAAAAACGGCTTCACAGCAGAGCAGATCGCGGCGGCTACGGACAAGGCGCTGGATGAGGTGAAAGCTATTTTGTCATAAGGAGCGGATAACAGTACAGATAAATGCAAAAAAGCCACAGAAATACAAACATATACAAAAACGGGAGCCCCGAAAGGCTCCTGTTTTTTATGCTTTTCTTTTGTATATAATAGTTTATTCCAATTCAAATGCACCGGTGTAGAGCTGGTAGTAGGTGCCCTTCTTGGCAATCAACTGGTCGTGTGTACCGCGCTCAATGACTCTGCCGTGGTCAAGAACCATAATCACATCGGAATTCATGACAGTGGAAAGTCTGTGCGCAATGACAAAAACGGTACGGCCTTCCATCAGCTTATCCATACCGCGCTGGACGATGGCTTCCGTACGGGTATCAATGGAAGAAGTGGCTTCGTCCAAAATCATAACCGGCGGGTCTGCTACGGCAGCACGGGCAATGGCAAGTAGCTGGCGCTGTCCCTGGGAAAGGTTGGCACCGTTGTTGGAAAGTTCGGTATCGTAACCGCCGGGGAGTCTGGTGATAAAATCATCGGCGCCGGCAAGCTTGGCGGCAGTGATGCATTCTTCGTCCGTGGCGTCTAAGTTTCCGTAGCGGATATTGTCCATAACCGTACCGGTAAAGAGGTTGGTATCCTGTAATACAATGCCTAAAGAGCGGCGAAGATCCGCTTTTTTGATTTTGTTGATGTTGATGCCGTCGTAACGGATTTTACCGTCTGCAATGTCATAGAATCGGTTGATTAAGTTGGTAATAGTGGTTTTACCGGCACCGGTAGCGCCCACAAAAGCAACCTTCTGACCGGGTTTGGCGTAAACGGAAACATTGTGAAGCACCGTTTTTCCCTCTACATAACCAAAGTCCACATCATTCATCTGCACATCACCCTGCAGGGCGGTATAGGTAAGAGTGCCATCACCGTGGGGATGCTTCCATGCCCAGCAGCCGGTGTGCTTATCGGTTTCCGTGATGGTGCCGTCCGGGGCAATATTGGCATTTACCAGAGTAACATAGCCGTCGTCCGTTTCCGGTGTTTCATCCATCAGGGCAAAGATACGCTCGGCACCGGCAAGACCCATGACGATGGAGTTAATCTGCTGGGACAACTGGTTGATGTTGCTGGTAAACTGCTTGGTCATGTTTAAGAACGGAATGATAATGCTGATACTGAAGCCCAGTCCCGAAATACTGATGTTGGGAACACCGGACAAAAGGAACAGACCGCCTGCTACGGCAATCAGCACGTAAATGATGTTGCCGATGTTCATAATAATGGGACCTAAAATATTGGCATAGGCGTTTGCCTTGCAGCTATCGTCGCAAAGCGCCGTATTGATTTCTTCAAAATCGGAAATACATTCTTCCTCGTGGTTAAAGACCTTGATGACCTTCTGACCGTTCATCATTTCCTGGATAAAGCCCTCTGCCTTACCGATGGACTGCTGCTGTTTGATAAAGTATTTGGCAGAACCGCCGCCGACTTTCTTAGAAATAATCATCATGGCAGCCACGCCCACAAGGAGGAGCAGCGTCATCCAGACACTGTAATACAGCATGATGAAAAAGACGCCGATGACAATGGCAATAGAGCGGATTAAAGCGGGCATGGACTGGGAAATGAGCTGACGCAGCGTATCGATATCGTTGGTGTAATAGCTCATGATGTCGCCGTGCTTATTGGTGTCAAAGTATTTGATCGGTAAGTTCTGCATGCCGCCGAACATGGAAATACGCAGCTTGCTTAAGAATCCCTGTGTGATGAATGCCATCAGCTCGGAGTAAACCGTGACGGCAATAATGGAAATCACATACATGGAAATCAGAATGACCATTAACGGCGTAATTTCCTTTACGGCTGCCGTCCAGTTTTTGTCCGGCTGCCCTACTTCGATAATAGCGATAATCTTCTGGATGAAGATATCGGGAATGGCGGCGGCAATCGCGGAAAACAGGATACAGAACACGGTTACGGGTACGAGTACCGGGTAGTAACCGATGAGAGTTTTCATAATACGTTTGAAGGTATGAGGATTGACTTTTTTATTCGGTTTATTCATTTTCGTTTCCTCCCTTCGTCTGCTGCTCGTAAACTTCTCTGTAAATATCGCTGCTCTGAAGCAGGTCTTCATGCGTACCTGCGGCGGAAATGCTGCCGTTGTCCATGACGATAATCAAATCGGCATCTTCCACGGAGGCAATACGCTGGGCAATGATAATTTTTGTGGTATCGGGAATGTAATTTTTGAAACCGGCGCGGATTAAGGCATCCGTTTTGGTGTCCACGGCGCTGGTGGAGTCATCCAAAATCAGGATTTTCGGTTTCTTTAAGAGGGCTCTGGCAATACAGAGACGCTGCTTCTGACCGCCCGATACGTTGGAACCGCCCTGCTCAATGTAGGTGTCGTATTTGTCGGGGAAGGTCTGGATAAATTCATCTGCCTGGGAAAGACGGCAGGCTTCCATGATTTCCTCGTCCGTCGCCGTTTCATTGCCCCAGCGCAGGTTATCCTTGATGGTGCCGGAGAACAGCACATTTTTCTGAAGCACCATGGCGACAGCGCTCCGGAGTGTGGGAATGTCGTAGCTCCGTACATCCACGCCGCCCACAAGAACGGCACCCTCCGTTACATCATAAAGTCTCGGGATTAACTGTACCAGAGAGGATTTACTGGAACCGGTACCGCCGATGATACCAACGGTCATACCGGAACGGATGGACAGGTCAATATCCGACAAGGCATATTTTTTCGCCTTGGCGGAGTACTTGAAATTCACATTCTTAAATTCGATGGAACCGTCCTTTACTTCCATAACCGGGTTCTCCGGCTCCTTTAAGGAAGGTTCTTCTTCAAGCACTTCGCAGATTCGCTTGGCGGACTCCGCAGACATGGTAACCATGACATAAATCATGGAAAGCATCATTAAGGACATTAAAATCTGCATACCGTAGGTCAGCATACCGGAAATCTGTCCCACATCCAGAGCGGAACCGCCGCTGGTTATGGCGAGCTTGGAACCAACCAAAAGAACCACAACCATGTTGATATACATGCAGAGATTCATAAGAGGGGTATTCAGAGCCACGATACATTCGGCTTTTGTAAAGTCCTTACGGATGTTGTCCGCCGCCGTATTGAATTTCTGCTTTTCGTATTCTTCCCGGGAGAAGCCCTTTACCACTCGCATGCCGCGGACATTTTCTTCAATAGATTCGTTTAACCGGTCATATTTCTTAAACACACTGCGGAAGGCAGGCATGGCTTTTTTGCCGATGGCAAGAAGACCAAAGGCAAGAATGGGAATTACCACAACAAAGACAAATGCTAATTTGCCGCCCATGACAAATGCCATGACCGTGGAGAAAATAAGAAGCAGCGGGCTTCTTATGGCAATGCGGATTAACATCATAAACGCCATCTGCACATTGGTAACATCCGTCGTCATACGGGTTACCAGGGAAGATGATGAGAATTTGTCGATGTTCTCAAAAGAATAAGTCTGGATGCGGTGGAACAGGTCGCTCCGCAGGTTCTTGGCAAAGCCGGTGGAGGCTTTTGCACAGGTAAAGCCGGCAAGACCGCCGCAGACCAAAGAGATGGCTGCCATTATAATAAGAAGAAGTCCCACTTCCATAACGCTTTTGATGGAAGCGCCTGCCTTAATCCGGTTGACCAGATTGGCGGTGATAAAGGGGATAATCGTCTCGATGACAGCTTCGCCTACAATGAAAATGAGCGTAAGAATGGTAGGTCTTTTGTATTCTCTTACGCATCCGGCAAGTTGTTTTAACATACTTTTTTTCCTCTTTCTATAAATTGTGCTCTAATATTTTACTATAAAGCTTTGCGGAAAAAAAGGCAAGGGAAGAGTTGCTAAGGCGGCTTTTTTATGCTAAACTTTTCACAAGTGAGTAAATTTTTACAACTAAAAATTTATAATAGAAAACGGAAGAAAGGTTCAAATCATGATTAATAAACTGATTGCCAACATCAAAAAAACAAATGCCCCTATTGTAGTGGGCTTAGACCCCATGCTTTCTTACATTCCGGAGCATATTCAGAAAAAAGCGTTTGCCGAATACGGTGAAACACTGGAAGGTGCCGCAGAGGCTATCTGGCAGTATAACAAAGGTATTGTGGATGCCGTAGCGGATTTGATTCCCGCCGTAAAACCGCAGATTGCCATGTATGAGCAGTTCGGACTTCCGGGACTGAACGCTTTTGTGAAAACCGTAAATTACTGCAAGGAAAAAGGTCTTGTGGTTATCGGGGATATCAAAAGAGGCGACATCGGCTCCACTTCCGAAGCATATGCGGCAGGTCATCTCGGCAAAGTGGCAGTAGGAAGCAAGGCATATTATCCGTTCGGCGAGGACTTTGCTACGGTCAATCCCTATCTTGGTTCCGACGGCGTGAAGCCCTTCATTAAGGTATGCAAGGAAGAGAAAAAAGGCATCTTTGTCCTGGTAAAGACTTCCAATCCCAGCAGCGGCGAATTCCAGGACCGCGAAGTGGACGGCAGACCGCTTTATGAAATCGTAGGAGAAAAGACGGCAGAGTGGGGCACCGAGTGCATGGGCGATTCCTACAGTTATGTAGGCGCCGTGGTAGGTGCCACTTATCCGAAACAGGGCGAAATTTTAAGAAGGATTATGCCGAAGACCTTTATTTTAGTGCCCGGTTACGGTGCACAGGGCGGCAAGGGCAAGGACCTGGTTCACTTCTTCAATAAGGACGGACTGGGCGCCATCATCAATTCCTCCCGCGGCATCATCGCAGCCTACAAGCAGGAAAAATACGCATCCTTCGGGGCGGAAGCTTATGCCGATGCCTCCCGTGCAGCCGTGCTTGACATGAAAGAGGATATCGCACAGGCGCTGGAAAGCAGATAGAAAAAAATAGGAATTAAAAAACAGGAGAACAGCCATCTGATGAAACAGTTTGTCAGATGGCTGTTTTTTGCTGAATAAAATCGTATAAAACAATATGTTGCCATGTTGACGTTGATAAAATTAAAATGTATTATATTAAATATAACAAACGAAAATAAACATTGAACACATTGAAAAGATTTGCATGTATAAATATGTTGACAAATAAATAAAAACGAAAGCAAAAGCAAAAGGGAGAAAGCAGGGTGAAAAGAAAACTTATTGTCTGCGGTATGGTAATCGCTGCCATTTTACTTAGTTATGTTCTGATTCGAGGGGGAAAATATATTTTCAGAGTGCATTTCGCAGACGCCGAAATGGAAGCTGCGATTGCCCGAAATATGGGACATTATGACGATAAATGTTTAACAGTCAGAAAGCTGAGAAGGGTAAAGCAGTTAAACATAGGATATACAAGCTGGTATGGGACACTGAAGGATATTAAGAAATGTGAAAATCTGCAGGAGCTTTATATCAATTATCCCAGATTTGAAGGTGATCCGGATACCAGGGAATATCTTTATTATTGCTATGGAAAGGAAATGCCCAGATTTGAAAGCAAAGAACGGGTACGGGAAATAGAAGAGGAACTGCATGAAATTTTAATGGCATGCGATGATTTATCGGTTCTTTCTATAAACAATGGTGAAATCAGGAGCGATTTTAACCCGGAATACGGGGATGCCCGGGATTATTTTAATTTGCAGGATTTATGCTTTTTATACGAAGGAAACAGACTGACGGAATTGGAAATTCAGGGGATGAGGAATCTGGATATATCTGCTTTGCAATATTGTGAAAATATAAAAAAACTTAATCTTAACGATTGTGAAGTTATGGATTATCAGGCGCTGGAAAACCTGCAACAGTTGGAAATATTAGAGCTCTCGGACACAAATATTGCCGCTGCGGATTATCTGCTCTCATTAAAAACAATAAAAAAACTGTCTATAAAAAATACGCCGTTGGCTAAGAACGGTAAAGAATTGAAAAGACTGAAAGAAAGTCTTGCAGACACAGAAATAGAGTATTAGGAGGAGAAATGACTAAGAAGAAAATAATAGGGAGTATAGTGGGATGCATATGCCTGATTGTATTGGGAATCGCTGTCTGCTTTACGCAAAAAGTCTTTTTTGAAGATACCAATATGGCAAAAATAATTGCTTTGAATTGTGAAAAACATAATTACGGAGAAGTAACCCCGAAAGACATAGAGAAAATAGAACATTTAAATATTGGATATACGACAACTTTTACTACCTTAAAAGATATTCAGAAGTGTAAAAATTTGGAGACATTGGCAGTAGGAACACCTTATAACATGCAAAAAATTTATAATGCTTTCTATAGTCATATCTATATATTACGAGAAAAGGAAGATGAAGTAAGCATTGCCAGACTGGAAAGAGAATTAACAGAAATACTCCAAAACTGTAGGAAACTGAAAAATCTGAAAATAGGAAATACAGAGGAAAGTCTGGATTTACAGGACCTTAATTTTTTATACGACGGAAACCGTATAGAATATTTGGAAATTGAAAATATGACAAATTTAGATTTATCGGCTTTGAAAAACTGCAAAAATCTGAAAACTCTGGTGATATTGGACTGCAACTGCAGCCATTATGAAGTCATTGCAGAACTAAAAAAGCTGGAATATCTGCGAATAGTGAACAGCAATATAGAAGAAGCCGAACCGATATTGCAATTGGATTATTTACAAAATATTACATTGGATAATACGCCTCTTGCGGAGAAGGAAGAGGAAATGAACAAAATACAGGAGTCCTTTCCTAAGGCAAGTATTTTGTACTGATGACAGAGAAAAGGAAGTTGCATATTATTGGGAGCATTCCACGGACAATACCATGCAATGATGGGGGAAAAGGATAATGAACCATAAAGGAAAATTAAAAAAGGGAAGCCTGGTTTTTTTAGTTATATTTGCAACAGCCCTGTGTCTGTGGGGCTGCGGCTTGCAGAAGCAGGAAGAAGGCATCCAGACATACCGCTTTTATGTGAAAATAATGAACGGCAAGAAGCAACTGTGTGACAGATTTTACATAGCAGAGGAACTGGAAACAATCCGGCAGATGACGGTCATAAAAAATGTGAACGGCTGGGTAATACCGGGAGTGAAGGACCATGAAATAAAATGGAAGGATGATTCACTGAAGTATGCAGCACAGAGAGCTACTGGAATCGATGACCGGCCTATTTGGTTGAGCGATACATGGGATATAACAGAACTGGAAGTACACGGAGCGGAAAGTTTTGATGACATTACCGAACTGCCGAATCTGGAAATACTGTCCATTGACGGTAAACAGATAAAGAATTTAGAGGGAATAGGGAAACTAAAAAAACTGAAACAATTATATATAAGGGGAGAAAACTGTGAGGGGCTGGAACCTATAGGAAACCTGACATCACTGGAAAGTCTGTTGATATTCGGACATGAAAACGCAGATTTTATTTTTCTTGGAAATCTGATAAATCTGAAAGAACTCTCTTTATATTCACACCAGATGCAGGATATATCGTGGATAGAAAAACTGACGAAGCTTCGAAAATTGGATTTGAGATCAAATGAAAAACTATCCGATATCACGCCTTTAAGGTCTCTGACCAATCTGGAAATCTTAAATTTATCAGTGTGCAGGATATCGGACATTTCACCACTGAGTGAACTGAAAAAGCTAAAGAAACTTGATTTGTGGAATAACCGGATTAAGGATATTACCCCTTTAAGAGGACTAACGAGGCTGGAGTACCTGTCAATCGGAATGAATCAGGTGGAGGATATCAGTGCCATAGAAGATTTGACGAATTTAACAGAGCTGTGGGTGACAAAAAACCAAATTTCTAATATTGATGCACTTGCAGATTTGATTAACTTACAGGAATTATATGCGGGTGAAAATAAAATTCAGGATATTTCTGCACTGGAAAGATTGACGCAGATACAAGTTTTACATTTATACAGAAACAATATCAGTGATATATCAGTCTTAGAAAATCTGACGAAGCTAAAATTACTGTATTTATATAAAAATGATATATCGGATATTACACCCTTGCAGGATTTAACAAATTTAGAGGAACTGGATGTGACGGGCAATCTGGTGAATGATTATTCCTGCGTAGAATTTGTACCGCATTTAAATGAACTGCCGTAAAAAGGGTACTGTAAATATGTTGCTTTAATGGGAGAGGCCTATGAACATAAGAAAGAAAATAGGAAAAGTAACGCAGACAGGTCTGTTGATAATAATACTATTTGCAGCAGGCTGCGGATTACAGAAGCAGGAAGAAGGCATCCGCACATACCGCTTTTATGTAAAAATAATGAACGGCAAGAAACAGTTGTGTGACAGCTTTTACATAGCAGAGGAACTGGAAACAATCCGGCAGATGACTGTCATAAAAAATGTGAACGGCTGGGTGATACCGGGAGTGAAGGACCATGAAATAAAATGGAAGGATGATTCACTGAAGTATGCAGCACAGAGAGCTACTGGAATCGATGACCGGCCTATTTGGTTGAGCGATACATGGGATATAACAGAACTGGAAGTACACGGAGCGGAAAGTTTTGATGACATTACCGAACTGCCGAATCTGGAAATACTGTCCATTGACGGTAAACAGATAAAGAATTTAGAGGGAATAGGGAAACTAAAAAAACTGAAACAATTATATATAAGGGGAGAAAACTGTGAGGGGCTGGAACCTATAGGAAACCTGACATCACTGGAAAGTCTGTTGATATTCGGACATGAAAACGCAGATTTTATTTTTCTTGGAAATCTGATAAATCTGAAAGAACTCTCTTTATATTCACACCAGATGCAGGATATATCGTGGATAGAAAAACTGACGAAGCTTCGAAAATTGGATTTGAGATCAAATGAAAAACTATCCGATATCACGCCTTTAAGGTCTCTGACCAATCTGGAAATCTTAAATTTATCAGTGTGCATGATATCGGACATTTCACCACTGAGTGAACTGACAAAGCTGAGAGAACTTAATTTATGGAATAACCGGATTAAGGATATCACCCCTTTAAGAGGATTAACGAGGCTGGAGTACCTGTCAATCGGAATGAATCGGGTGGAGGATATCAGTGCCATAGAAGATTTGACGAATTTAACCGAGCTGTGGGTGACAAAAAATCAAATTTCTAATATTGATGCACTTGCAGATTTGATTAATTTACAGGAATTGCATGCGGATGAAAATAAAATTCGGGATATTTCTGCACTGGAAGGATTGACGCAGATACAGGTTTTGGATATGAGCAGAAACAATATCGGGAATATAGATGTACTGATAAACCTTACCAAGCTGAAAAAACTGGACCTATGCCATAATCACATCCGTGATATATCGGTGCTGGAAAACCTTACGCGACTAAATGTACTGTATCTGTACAAAAATGAAATATCGGATATTACACCCTTGCAGGATTTAACAAATTTAGAGGAACTGGAGGTGAGAAACAATCCGGCAAAGGATTATTCCTGCGTGGAGTTTGTACTAAGGTTAAATGAATTGCCGTAAAAATTTTAAATGAATTGATGTAAAACAGAATGGGTAGCAGATAACTAAATAGAAAGCATACAAAAGGAGGAATTATAAGATGCCACAATCATTAGAAAAATGCGGAATGTATTTATTGTTAAAAGATAGAAAAAGTAATGTAGCGGAAGCCTTATCTGGTATTTTAGTTTCAATTGAACCAGAGGTATCAAAAACATTGGATTATATAAAAACAAATTTTCCGGGTTTCACTGAACATGGAATGCAGCACTCATTGCGCATAATCGAATATATTTATTCTATTATGGGGGAAGAACTAAAACAAAACATTTCAGATGTAGAGATTTTTTGCTTTATAATGGCTGCTTTTTTTCATGACATGGGAATGACTTTGTCGAATGTTGATGATAAAGATAATCAACGGAAAAATCATCATCTTTATGCAAAAAAACCAATACATGAATTTTTTAAAAAATATATGGATATTATATCAGAAAAAAACAGATTAGAAAAGTGTATTATATTTGTTTGCGAAGCACATGGAAGAGCAATTGAAGAATTATACAATGATAATGATTTTAGAAAGATTGAGACTATAGAGGGGCAATCTTTAAGATATGGATTATTGGCAATACTGCTTCGTATAGGGGACCTGATGGACTTGGAGAGTGGAAGAGTCTGTGAGTTCAACATGCATATAAATTTAGAGTATTATACAGATCCGCTGTCGAGTGTGCACAATCGACGTCATTTTGATGACATAGAATATAGTTATACCCCTAATAAAATCAGGGTGAAAGTTTTGACAGATAATAGAGATAAGTACAAAATATGGACTGAATGGCTGAAGTATTTGGATAAGGAGGTGATGTATGCAAATACACATTATTTGATAGCAGAGAATTCAGATTTTTTCAAAAGATATAAACTACCTGAAGTAGTAAAATCTGTCGAACCAAGTAACGATGCCCAATTTGCGGTTGAAGAAATTCGATTTCAAGTTGATGACACAGGAGCTCTTTGGGATATTATTACAAAATCGGTGTATACTAATGAATTTGATTATATTAGAGAATTAATACAGAATGCAATAGATGCGACTCTTTTTGATATGTACTTACATGATACGGAAAATATCAAACATAAATCGCCCAGATCCTGGCAGTGCAATAAAAAAATTATGGTTGCATATTCGCAAAAAGAAGGAATACTTTGGGTAGAAGATTATGGCATTGGCATGAATGAAAATGAATTGTCAAGCTACTTGTTCAAGACAGCAAATTCTGGATATAAATATATGAAAAAAAGAGAATTTATATTTCCTGCGATTGCAAAGTTTGGTATAGGTTTCGTAGCATGTTTGACCAAAGCGGAAAAAATTCAAATAGTAACACGAGGTAAAAATGATAATTGCATAAGTGCAGAAATAGAATCCAGGAGCACAATTGCGTTTATTGAAAAAAATATACAACGAAATTGGCAGGGAACGACGGTAATTTTGCATGTAAAAAATAAGTACCCATTTGATAAACTTAAGGATTATATAACTAGGTACTTTAAATGTCCAAGTGTAGAAATTGCGTTGGTAGATGTGGATATAATTAATAAATGTACGGATGAAAAGAAGTTATTTGCAATAGATAAAAGTATTTGTGAAACAGTAGAAGCAGCAGATCAGAAGAGATTAATAGAAATAAATAAAATTTTACCGGAGCATAATTTTATAAGAAAAATAGAAGAAATATTATCAGAGGATACAGAAACAGATAATTTGATTGAAATAATACAAAATATATTAAGAAATAATTTTTATGAAGTAGACGGTATGCAAGAGTTAAGAACTATTATTAAGAATATTTCAGAAAAGGAGGAATGCGTTAAGGAAATACGGAAAGAAATCAGCAAACAGAGAAAAAATATTGAAGAAAAATTCACAATGCATAAAAATTTTTTGTCTACGATATTTAGAAGTAATTTAGAAAAAAATGTAGATTATAACCAGATGATTTTGGAATTAGATAGAGCATTTAATATTAAACATATTTATAAAGATTTAGGAAACAAAAATTCTAAGATGGGAATAATCTTTATATCAACAAGTTTTAAAGATTATGATAAAGGAATTGAATGGTGCTCTATTAATGCTTTTATGTTTAATGAAGGCGCAATTGTAAAGAATATTGTGAAAATTTCGTCCGACACAACAGAAAATTTTGAATTTGAGAATAATATTATTAGTTTGGATGAACTTGCTGATGCAGACTATGAAATGAATAATGAATTGCAGGAACAAAAAAATGAAGAGTATTATAAAAGTTTGTATAATTGGGAGAATGATGAAATAGATGATTATAGTTTTTTGTATGATGTAATCTTACAAAAAAATAATAATTTCTTTGAAATTTTTGATATTGAAGGAGAAAAAATTGAAGGCGTTATTGAGAACAATGATTTCTTAAGAGTTTACAAATTGTTTGACCACGTTACGGTTCCCGACAGCTATAGTGGAGAGGACTTTACTTTCGAAGAATCTGAATTATATCAAGATGGAATTCTTCTTGAAGTTAATCCCCAATGTATTGTTCCCATTGGAGTAGGATATGTCAGGGTTAATTTAACATCAGAAGCCAGACTTGAATTAAATGTATCAAGACATGAGTTGAATAATAGCAGGGAAGTCATTGATAAATGGCTCAAAAACATTGGAAGTATTATTCAAAAGAAAGTGGCGGAGCATTGTATTCAGGTTTTAAGGGATAATAATTTGGATTTTAAGATACAAGATTTATTGTCAAAAGACGCAGGAGATATTTTTGAAGAAGAATGTTTACTAAGCATGCAGGACATATTGAGAAAGTTATAATTTAGAGAGAGTTTACTTACCTTTAATCAAACACTTACTTGTGAAATTCCAAAATTAAGAAGCTGCATGCACAGATGGAGAATACAGAATGGGATTAATATTTATAAGCGAAGAGATTGAAAACTATTTTTTAAATCTGCAGCCATATTGGGAGAAGTGTGAGTATCAGTGCAAAGACACACTGCTGGCAATAGAAGCTTTGCAGGAAAATGAACAACTGCAGACGAAAGCATGGAAAGCGGCATCGGAAAGACTGCTGGAAATACATAATGGGATTATTGCAGGCTTCTATATGGTGAAAGAAGCCGTACAGGAAAGTACGGAAAGATTTCGCACAATCGCATCGAATGTAGCGGATGATGATAAAGATTGCGTCTGGAGGGAAGAGAGCATCATTACACTTATACAGACCCTGAGGGAGGATGAAGAACGGATTCTTCAACAATTAGAGGAACTGTATGCCATACGGAATGCAGGAGGAAATGTCCTGTGGAGAATTGCTACGTCATGTATGGAAAGGACAATAAATGAAAAATTGGAATTGCTTGAAGATGTAAGGCGGGCAATTGCAAAATTAAACGAAAGACTGGACACCCTATATGAAATGGAAAATATGACAAAAGGATTGCTGGAAACGCCGCAGGACATTCTCTATGCATTGCTGGCCGCCCTGCAGGATGGAAAGGTGCTGCTGACAGGGGAGGGTGAGTGTACGGATGGAAGCTGGAAGAAAGTAATCAATTCACAAGTAATTATTTCACAAATAGAAAAAGAAATTTATGATAGAGCTGAGGCTGTATTCTCTAATAAGTTATCTTTGAAAGAAATTAATAATATATTTGGGGAAAATGCTGTAAAAGTGGCATTGTTTCAAGAGGCTCAAGATAAAAGGTATCAAATTTATACAGAGATGGAAGGCAATGAATATGCAGCGGGGGTTTTGTCTGCATTATCGGGATATATGATATTTTATGACGCAGAGAAGCAGGGGTACTATGTAAATGAATTAAGATGGATTGATAGAAATCAGGAAACACTAACGGAGACGTTGAGTGAAGTGGAGCAGGTAGAGGTAGATATAGCTTTGTTAATGAAAGGGTGTGAAATAGAAAAGATAATCCACAATTTAGAAAAAAAGAGTGATTTGTTCTATCGAGAAAAAAAGAAAACGATTATAGCTATGGGAAGAGGTTTATTACAAGCTGGTTATGATGAAGCATTTGTTGCAGGAATGCTTGGAAACATTGTATATGAGGCAAATTGTGGGCAATTTGAGAATGCAAATTACTCACGAAATGAGCCTCTTCCTTATATAAAAATAATCAATGATAACATTACTGAGTATGCTATTGTTTCTAACAAAAATTTATGCGAAGTTGGAATAGAACGGTTAGTGAGTATTAATGAGAGTATACATAAAGAAAATACAAAATTTGGCTTAGGATGTATTCAGTGGACACCAGAAGAGAGAAGGGATATGTTAATAGAACGATATATTGAAGTATGTGGTAAAACAGGTTTTCCTACCTTTGAACAATGTGTACAAATAGAATTAGAATGGATGAATCATGAATTAAACGATAAATTTTATGGTGTATATAGTACATGGAAACCGGCAGAAGGAATTAGTACTAGTAGAGAGGATGCAAGGAGGGCAGGAAAAGAAATTTGTGCTTGTTATATTATTCAATCAGATAAGCAAACCCAAATAAAAAGGGCAGATAAGGCAGTGGACATATATGATGTAATGAAAGGAATATTTTGATGGAAAAAACGATGAAGACAAGAAAGAAAACAGGAAAAATTATGCAAATGGGTCTGCTAATAATAATATTAACAACAGTCCTGTGCCTGTCCGGCTGCAGTGCAAAGGAACAGAAAGAACAGAATGGTGTTTGCCGTAATCTGATTACCGCAGTTTCATTTGTCCAAAAGATGGAAAGAACAGATGAAAATGTTGCGGAAAAAATGTTGGCATCTTCAGAGTATATTCTAAGTCCGTGGGAATTACAGGGAATACAGGACCACGTAATAGACTGGCAAAATCCGGAACTGGAAATGGCGGTAAGAAAAGAGATAAACATTTATGACAGGGAGATTTGGCTCAGGGACGTCTGGAACATTACAGGACTGAGTGTTGTGGGAATAAAGGGCAATTTAGAGGCGTTGGGCGAATTGAAAAACCTAAAAAATCTATTTCTGTTTTTACAGGATACAACAGATTTGTCCGTCCTGGCGGAATTGCAGAATTTAACGGAATTTGGATTTTGGAGTTATGCAACACAGGACATCGGGGTACTTGCCGATTTACCGAATCTGAAGAAATTCTGGTTTGGAGCAGATGACATTCGTAATGTAGATGCCATAGGATGTTTAACCCAATTAGAAAGTCTGGATATCTATGGGGTTGACAGCCTGCAGGATTTTTCTTTCCTTGCCAATTTAGACAACCTTTCAAGCCTCCTGTTGTATACGGACGGGATAAAAGATTTAACACCTGTCGGAAATCTGAAAAAGCTGGAGAAATTAGATATCCAGAATGCATACATAACGGATATAAGTCCTTTAAAAGAATTATATAACTTACAACAAATAATATTATATATACCAAATGTGGAGGATATCGCTTCGATAAAAGATTTGACCCACTTAAGGAGCATTGTGATTCATAAAAGCAAGATATCGGATATCAGTATGCTCGGTAATCTGACGGAATTGGAAGAACTCAGGATATGGGAGTCAGAGATAGAAAACATTGGGGTAACAGAAAATTATCCGGCACTTAAGGTACTGGATTTTAGGAATAACAAAATAGAGGATATCCATGCATTGGCAGGGATGACTCAAATAGAAAAAATAGATTTGAGTCACAATAATATTAAGGATATCGAAGCATTGAGGGAACTGACCGGACTGGAAGAGCTAAATCTTTGCGACAATCATATACAGGACATCTCGGCACTGGAAAATCATACAAATCTGAAAGTACTGTATTTGTTGAAAAACGAAATTTCCGACATTACACCGCTGCAGGATTTGACGAGCCTGAGGGAACTGGATGTGACACTGAATCCGGTGAGCGATTATTCTTGCGTGGAATTTGTGCCGTATTTAAATGAATTACAGTAAGGGGAAAAAGATGGACAAAAGAAAAAATGTAATCAAGAAAGGTGTTCTGCTGGGAGGACTTGCGCTTCTCCTGCTTTTTGCAAAAAACGAAATCCGGGCGGCGGAAGAAGAGAAGTTACCGGATGCAGCCGTGGTATTTCAAGATGAAAATCTGGAAAGATTGGTGAGGGATAGTCTCAGTATCTATGACCGGGAAATCAGGCAGAGTGATATTGCAGATGTAACAAGCATACAGCTTGAAAATCACAATATAAAAGATATAACGGGGCTGGAGAATTTCAAAAATCTGAAAAAGCTGGATATGAGCGGAAATGTCATAGAGGATATACAGCCGCTTGCAAGTCTGCAAATGAAACTTACGACTTTACAAGGCTTACAGCACTTTTGGGGGAGTTGCAAAAGTAATAAGTCCATGTACTTGCAGAAATGCAGGTATGTGGGCTTTTTTTATTATCAAAAGTTGCTATTTACCGCTATTTACCGAAAAAACTAATATTTTAGAAAAAGTTACGCAAATAAGTCAAAACTCGTTTGAAAAATATTCGATTTTCTAAAAAAACTCCATTGAAAAAGTTGCAAAAAGGGAATATATTATATGCAAAGGAGCTGATTGCTATGTTGAAAAGGAAAATAGAACAAAAGCTTACAGACTGGAAAAACACAAAGGGACATAAACCTTTAATCATTAAAGGTTGCAGACAATGCGGAAAGACCTTTTCGGTAATGAAATTTGCCAGAGCAAACTACAAGCATGTTGTATATATGAATTTCTTTGAAAATCCTGACTATGCTTCTGTATTTACGGGTTCTCTTGAAATTGATAACATTATCATGATGGTTTCAGCTTTGCTTGGAAAAAATGCAATATTTGAAAAAGGTGAAACCGTACTTGTTTTAGATGAAATTCAAGAATGTCCGGAGGCAAGAACGGCACTTAAGTTTTTCAAAATGGATGGTCGGTTTGATGTGATAGGAACCGGTTCGTTATTGGGAGTAAAGGGATATGGAAAAGAGCCGAGATCTATTCCTGTGGGCTATGAGACGGTTATAGATATGTATCCATTAGATTTTGAGGAATTTCTTTGGGCAAATGATATAGAAGAACCGATTATAAATTTGCTAAAGGCGTGTATTAATGAAGAAAAGCCTGTTCCGGATGCTATTCATAACAAAATGAGGCAGCTTTTATTGCAATATGCAGTTGTTGGCGGTATGCCTGATGTAGTGCAAACTTTTATATCCACAAAGCAGATGAACGAGGTGCTTCGGCTTCAGCGCGATATTATTCGATCATATGAGGATGATATGGTAAAATATGCTGACAAGGCAGATAAATCACGAATCAAAGAGTGTTTTCAGTCCATACCGAAACAATTGAGTAAGGAAAATAAAAAATTCCAATATTCAATTATTAAAAAAGGTTCTACAGCATCAAAATATATAGGGAGTCTGCAATGGATAGAAGATGCAGGGATTATATCCCGATGTTATAATTTAACCATTACAGAATTACCTCTGGATGGAAATGCCATAGAGGATGTTTTTAAGGTGTATATGAAGGATTGCGGACTGTTTATCAGTATGTTAGAAGATGGAACTCAGTATGATATTTTACAGGGTAATCTGTATGGATACAAAGGAGCTGTCTTTGAAAATTTAGTCGCAGATATATTTTCTAAGATGGGGCGTAAGTTGTACTATTACCATAAAGATTCCGGATTGGAAATAGATTTTGTGATGAGGTACAAGGGTCAATGTACGTTGGTAGAAGTAAAGGCAACAACCGGCAATACAAAAAGTACAAGAACTATTTTAAATCATCCTGAAAAGTATCATGTTACAAGCGCAATTAAATTAGGGGATTATAACGTGGGTAATGAGAATCAGATTCTGACACTTCCGTTATATATGGCTTTTTTGTTAGATGAGATGTGATTTTTGTGAGACGGGAATGAATAAGAGGAAATGAAACTTACGACTATTGAATATTTCCCGGATTTATGTTAGCATAGGAAAAGACTTAAGGCATTGATACGGAGGATTAAAAGATGGAACAGTACAAGCAGGAATTTATTGGCTTTATGATAGACAGCAAGGTGCTGAAATTCGGTGAATTCACCTTAAAGAGCGGCAGAAAAAGCCCCTTTTTCATGAACGCCGGAGCTTATGTGACAGGCGAGCAGCTTCGTAAGCTGGGACAGTATTACGCAAAGGCAATTCATGACAACTTCGGGGACGATTTCGATGTACTGTTCGGACCGGCATACAAGGGTATTCCCTTAAGTGTGGCAACCACCATCGCCTACAGCGAGCTTTACGGAAAAGAAATCCGTTACTGCTCTAACCGTAAAGAAGTAAAGGACCACGGAGATGTGGGTATTCTTTTAGGAAGCAATTTAAAAGACGGTGACCGCGTGGTGATGATTGAAGACGTTACCACTTCCGGCAAATCCATGGAAGAAACGGTGCCTATCGTCAGAGCACAGGCGAATGTGGAAATCAAGGGACTTATGGTTTCCTTAAACAGAGAAGAAGTAGGACTGGGCGGCAAAATGGGTGCACTGCAGGAAGTCAGCGAAACATACGGTTTCCCGACCCGTGCCATTGTCAGCATGTCCGAAGTGACTGAGTACCTTTACAATAAGCCCTACAAGGGAACGGTTTACATTGATGATACCTTAAAACAGGCGATTGATGCTTACTATGCACAGTACGGCGTAAAAAAAGAAGCGTAAGGATGTAAGAAGGAGGATGACTATGGAAGAAAAAGTGTATAAGACCATGCGGGGAACGGGTGCTGCGAATATTGCGATTGGCATTCTGACCATGATTGTAGGAGTTGCCACCGGCGTTCTTTTGATTATCGGGGGAGCGAAGCTTCTTTCCAGAAAGTCTGATATTTTATTTTAGAGATGAAACGGGCATTTCCACAGGGGGTGCCCTTTTCCTTTTATTATGGAAAGAAAGAGGCGAAAGGGAGATGGCACGTAAACAGCACTATATTTTTACCAATAAAAAACATTCGCCCAAGGCAATCATGTCCACGATTTTGGGAATAATCAGCATGGTTTCCCTTGTAGCGGTCATTTATCTGACCTATTTAAAAAAAGGCGATGCGCCGACAGGATACGGCATGACGGGACTGTTGATATTCCTGTTTTCCGTTGTCGGTATTATTTTGGGAATTATGACGGCACTGGAGAAGGATAAGTATAAATTGTTCCCGTTTCTGGGAATTCTTTTCAATGCCCTTTCCTTTATCGGTATCGGCATTGTGATTTATGTGGGAAATTATTTAGCATAGAAAGGAAAACAACATGGAAGACATGGAAATTTTAACGGAAAGATGGGAGCTTGCCCGCGGCAGAATAGAGGAAATCTGCGAAGAGCTGAAAAACGAAAGAGTAGATTTGGGCAAATTTTCCGCTTATTTTTTAATGGAAGCAGAATGGTTTACCCATTTGTTTAAGACTGCGGACAGAGTGAACGGCGAAGACTTTGAGAAACTGGATGAAGCCGACCTGACCGCCTTAAATGAGAAGCATTACGGTGAACTGCTGGGAGAAAGATACGACACAAGCTATGCGAATCCCGCTTTCGCAGTGGAACGTCTGGGAGAAGAATACGGCAGACTCTTTTCTGCCCTGCATGTACATTACCGGAGAGGTATCGGTTTTGTATACGACGAAAAGAAAGAATTATTTCTGGCTCTTGCCGAACTTTTCTTAGAGATTTACAGCGCCTTTGTGTGTGAAAAAGAAGAAAACGGCGGAGTTCCCGCTTATGAGGAAATCCGCAAGATTTATTACTGGCACAGAAGCGATTATGCGGATGTACTTTCCCTGGAGCAGGTGGAAAATCAGGTGGTGCCGAAGCAGGATATGGCAAAGAGGCTTCTCATGGAAGCGGACTTAACGGATTTGCGTTACCTGTACCGCTACGGCGAATATATTTCCGACAGCGAGCTGAAAACGGCGGCATTCTTAAACAGCCTTCCCGAAGAAACCATAGCCACCATGGCGGATACCTTCACAGAAGGATACCGGATAGGATTTATCACCACCAATAAAGACATCAGCAAAAAAAAGAGTGTGTGCATTTATTATAACATCGGCTTTGAAAGGGTGGTAAGGAGAGCTGTTTCCAATTTTAAGAAAATCGGACTGGACTCCATTGTTTACAGAGGACGTTACCAGAGCACCGCACCCAACAGACAGTATAGCTACGACCACAAGGATGACGATATGCTGTTCTTTGACAGACAGTATATGAACCGTAAATTAGAAACCTTAAAGACTGCGTTTGAACAGTATAAGAAGGAAGCCGCACTGTTCGGCGGACCGGCGGTAATTGAAGTGTTCGGCGAGGAACCTTTTTCACCGGTACCGAAGAAGGAAGCCATTCAGGGCGACGAGCAGTACCAGCGTCTGAATGTGGAATATATTTCCGCATACCGCCGGATGATGAGCAATTATGTGAAGGAAGAGGAGAGAAGCTTCACCATTATTGCGTTCCCCACGCCGGATATCGGGGACAATTTTACGCAGATTTTTGATGAAATTATCCGCATCAATACACTGGATTATTCCTTATATCAGAAAATCCAGCAGACCATGATCGATACCCTTGACCGGGCGGAATACGTGGAAGTAAAGGGCATGAACGGCAACCGCACGGATGTGAAGGTAATGCTCTGCGCACTTAACGACCCGGAAAAGGAGTCCAAGTTTGAAAACTGTGTGGCAGACGTCAATATTCCGGTAGGCGAGGTCTTTACCTCCCCGAGACTGAAAGGCACAAACGGTGTGCTGCATGTGAGCCGCGTGTTCTTAAACGGACTGGAATACCGGGATTTTGAAATTGATTTCAAGGACGGTATGGTGGCAGACTACCACTGTGGCAACTTCCCGGATGCGGAAGAAGGCAGACGTTATATCAAGGACAATGTGCTGATGCATCACGATACCCTTCCTTTGGGCGAATTTGCGGTAGGCACCAATACCACGGCTTATATGGTAGCGGAAAAATACGGCATCGGCGGCAAGCTTCCCATTCTGATTGCAGAGAAAATGGGACCGCATTTTGCAGTGGGCGATACCTGCTATTCCCAGGCGGAAGACGTAAAAGTCTACAATCCCGACGGAAAAGAAATCATTGCCCGGGAAAATGAGGTTTCCGCCCTGCGGAAGACGGATATGCAGAAGGCTTATTTCAACTGTCATACCGACATCACCATTCCGTATCATGAACTGGGACTGTTAGCTGCCGTGAAAAAGGACGGAAGCAGGGTGCCCATTATTGAAAACGGCAGATTTGTTCTGCCGGGCTGTGAAGAGCTGAATAAGCCCTTTAATTAGTAAATTCATATAAAATTAAGAAAAATACATTGCACCGAGGGTAAATATTTAGTAAACTGAACTTAAGAATGTTTTATTTCTTTACCGAGATTTTTTACGGATAAAAAGCCTGAAAGGAGAAAACAAGGTGGCACAGGTAGGTATTGTAATGGGCTCCGATTCGGATATGCCCATCATGGCAAAGGCAGCAGATGTATTGGAGGAACTTGGTATTTCTTATGAAATGACCATTATCTCCGCACACAGAGAGCCGGACGTATTTTTCGAGTATGCAAAGAGTGCAGAGGAGAAAGGATTCAAGGTGATTATCGCAGGTGCGGGAATGGCAGCCCATCTTCCGGGCATGTGCGCCGCTATTTTCCCCATGCCGGTTATCGGCATTCCCATGCACACCACATCTTTGGGAGGCAGGGATTCCCTGTATTCCATCGTACAGATGCCTTCCGGTATTCCGGTAGCGACGGTGGCAATCAACGGAGGCGCCAATGCAGGTCTTCTGGCAGCCAAAATCCTTGCGGTTTCCGATGAGGCGCTTCTGGCAAAGCTGAAGGACTACAGCCAAAACTTAAAAGAACAGGTACAGAAAAAAGACGCAAGACTGCAGGAAGTCGGCTACAAAAAATACATGGAAAAGTAAAATTGAGGTGGAGATTATTATGGATTACAAGAACGCAGGCGTGGATATTGAAGCAGGATACGAATCAGTGGAGCTGATGAAGAAGTTTGTTAAAACAACCATGAGACCGGAAGTAATGGGTGGTCTCGGCGGTTTCTCGGGAGCTTTCTCCTTAGACAAGATTAAGGAGATGGAAAAGCCCATATTGTTATCCGGTACCGACGGTGTGGGTACCAAGATTAAACTGGCATTTTTACTGGACAAGCACGATACCATCGGTATCGACTGCGTGGCAATGTGCGTGAACGACGTGGCATGTGCCGGCGGCGAACCTTTATTCTTCTTAGATTACATTGCTTGCGGCAAGAACTATCCTGAGAAGATTGCCACCATCGTAAAGGGCGTGGCAGACGGCTGCGTACAGTCCGGTGCGGCGCTTATCGGCGGAGAAACCGCAGAGCATCCGGGACTGATGCCCGAGGATGAATACGACCTGGCAGGATTTGCCGTAGGCGTGGTAGATGAAAAGGATTTGATTACCGGAGCAAATATCAAGCCCGGCGATGTGCTTGTGGGCATTGCTTCTTCCGGCGTACACAGCAACGGATTTTCCCTGGTCCGCAAGGTGTTTGAGATGACCAAGGAAAGCCTAAATACTTACTACGAAGAATTAGGCACCACTTTGGGCGAGGCGCTGCTTGCTCCGACCCGTATTTATGTAAAAGCATTAAAAGAAATCAAGAATGCAGGCGTTACTGTAAAGGGCTGCAGCCATATCACCGGCGGCGGATTTTATGAAAATATTCCGAGAATGCTTCCCGAAGGCATCAATGCGGTGGTAAAGAAGGACAGCTACGAAGTGCCTGCCATCTTTAAGCTGATGCAGAAGACCGGCAATATCGAAGAAAAGATGATGTACAACACCTACAACATGGGACTCGGCATGGTGCTGGCAGTAGACCCCGCCGATGTGGAAAAGACCGTGGCTGCGATTGAAAAAGCCGGAGATACCGCTTATGTGGTAGGTTCCTGTGAAGCCGGAGAAAAGGGAGTAACCTTATGCTAAGGACAGTTGTTTGCGTATCCGGCGGCGGTACGAATTTGCAGGCAATATTGGATGCCGTGGATGCGGGAAAGATTACCAATACCGAAATCGTTGCCGTTATCAGCAACAATCCGGGCGCAAAAGCCCTGGACAGAGCGGCAGCCCATCACATTCCGGGTGTGGTTATGAGTCCGAAGGACTATGAGTCAAGAGCGCTTTTTAACGAAGCATTTACCTCTAAAATGGAAGAGCTTCAGCCGGATTTAATTGTTCTGGCGGGCTTCCTTGTAAAAATCCCGGAGAGCATGGTGGCAAAATTTTCCGGCAGGATTATCAACATCCACCCGTCCCTTATTCCCGCCTTCTGCGGTGTGGGATACTATGGACTGCATGTGCATGAAGAAGCCTTAAAGAGGGGCGTAAAGGTAACGGGAGCAACCGTCCATTTTGTAAACGAAGGCATGGACGAGGGACCGATTATTGCCCAGAAGCCCGTGTTTACCGAAGAGGGAGATACTCCCGAGATTTTGCAGAGACGTGTGATGGAACAGGCAGAATGGCTGCTTCTTCCCCAGGCGATTGATGATATTGCCAATGACAGACTGTATGTAAAAGACGGACATGTATACACAAAAGGAGGCAATGCATGAAAGTACTGATTATAGGCGGTGGCGGCAGAGAGCATGCCATTGCGGTTAGCATGAAGAAAAGCAGAAGAGTGGACAAGCTCTACTGTGTACCAGGCAATGCGGGTATTGCGGAAATTGCAGAATGTGAACCTTCCATAGGCGTTATGGAATTTGATAAAATCGTGGCATATGCCAAAGAAAAACAGGTGGATTTAGTATTTGTGGCACCGGACGATCCTCTGGTAGGAGGTCTGGTGGATGTTCTTAAGGAAGCGGGCTTCCGTGTGTTCGGACCGGATAAAAAAGCGGCTATCTTAGAGGGCAGCAAGGCTTTCGCCAAGGACCTTATGAAAAAATACAACATTCCTACCGCAGCCTATGAAACCTTTGATGATCCGGAGAAAGCGCTTGCTTATCTGGAAACGGCGGAAATGCCCATCGTCTTAAAGGCGGACGGACTGGCATTGGGAAAAGGCGTTCTTATCTGCAACACTTTGGAAGAAGCCAGAGCGGGCGTGAAGGAAATCATGCTGGACAAGCATTTCGGCAGCGCCGGCAACCGTATGGTAATCGAAGAATTCATGACCGGCAGAGAGGTTTCCGTGCTTTCCTTTGTGGACGGAAAGACCATTAAGCCCATGACCTCCGCACAGGATCACAAGCGTGCCAAGGACGGAGACGAGGGACTGAACACCGGCGGTATGGGCAACTTTTCCCCCAGCCCCTTCTATACCGAAGAAGTGGATGAGTTCTGCAAGAAATATATCTATCAGGCTACGGTGGATGCCATGGCAAAGGAAGGCAGGGAGTTCAAGGGCGTTATTTTCTTCGGACTGATGCTGACCCCGAAGGGACCCCGTGTCTTAGAGTACAATGCCCGTTTCGGTGACCCGGAGGCGCAGGTGGTGCTCTGCCGTATGGAAAACGATATCATGGATGTGGTGGATGCCTGCATCGACGGCACACTGGATAAAGTGGACCTTAAGTTTGAGGACAATGCAGCAGTCTGCGTGGTACTGGCTTCCGACGGTTATCCGGTTTCCTATGAAAAGGGATTTCCCATCACCGGACTGGAAAATTTCAAGGGAAAAGATGACTATTACTGTTTCCACGCAGGCACCAAATTTGATGCCGAGGGCAGAGTCGTAACAAACGGCGGACGCGTTTTAGGCATCACCGCCAAGGGAAAGGATTTGAAAGAAGCCCGCAAAAAGGCCTATGAGGCTACGGAGTGGGTAAGCTTTGAAAATAAATACATGCGTCATGACATTGGAAAGGCAATAGACGAAGCCTGACGGAAGAAGGTCCGGGGAGGCGTAAGCTTGAAGGAACCGCAGTTTCCGGCAGGAAATGCCAGACGCAGAAACGGAGGAAAAAATGAGATACTTGAGTGGGAAAAACAAGATGGCAGAAAGAATAGGAAAATGGATTGTTACCGCATGTTTTTGCCTTGTAACGGTTCTTTGTCTGGCACCGCATCTTACGGTTTCTGCCGCAACGGGAAAGGTCAGCGCTTCATCCGCCAACATCCGCTCCAGTGCGGATTCGGGAAGCTCTGTCGTAGCAAGTGTGTTAAACGGCAACAAGCTGAATATTCTGGAAGAAACAACCGGCACGGACGGTAAGGTATGGTATAAGGTAGAAGTGGATGCCAACAGAACCGGTTACATCCGTTCTGATTTAGTGACAAAGGACGGCGGTTCCACAACCACAACGACTACCACTACAACGACTACTACCACAACCGGAACAAGCACAGCGACCGTGAATTCCTCGGTTACCGTAAATACGGAAGGCGTGACAGAGGTACAGCCGGTCAGCGCAACCGTAAACAAGGACGGTGTCCGGGTAAGAGGCGATTCCAATACCACAAGCGGCATTGTTACCACAGCCACCAAAAATCTGGTGGTAACCGTTTCCGGTTACAAGGCAAACGGCAGTGAAACCTGGTATCTTTCCACCTTCATGATTGACAGCAAGGAAGTACAGGGCTATATCCGTTCCGATTTCGTAACCCTTTCCGGAGAACTGGTGGCTCCCGAAACACAGCCTGAGACACCGGTGGACAACGGAGACGATGCAGCGGCGGAAGAGCCGGAAGAAGCGCCTGCTTATGAAACGGAACAGGAAGGGGATACCTGGTATCTGATTGACAATGTTGCCGGTAAAAAATACCCCATCAACAAGCTGATTACGGAAGCAGAGCAGAATGCAGAAAAATTAGCAGCTTCCCAGAAAAAGGTTTCCAAGCAGAAGACCATTATTATTGTGCTGGTCATCATACTGGCGCTTATCCTCATGGGTGTATCATTCCTGATTTTCAAGGTTAGAGATATGATGGACGACGGCTTTGATATGGAAAGCGAAAGAAGACAGCCCCAGAGAAGTCCGGAAAGAAGACCTGCCGGACAAAGACCTTCCCAGAACGGAAGACCTGCCGGGGAAGCACATAGAGCAGCAGACGGAAGAACCGGTGCAAGACCTTCGGGAGAGGCACACAGGGCATCCGCCGGAGCAGCGCAGGGACACAGACCTGCCGGAAATAGACCTGCCGGAACGGGAGTAGCACCCCAGGGCGCAAGACCCGCCGGAAATAGACCTGCCGGAACAGGAGTAGCACCCCAGGGACATAGACCTGCCGGAACAGGAGTAGCACCCCAGGGACATAGACCCGCCGGAACGGGAGTAGCACCCCAGGGCGCAAGACCCGCCGGAAATAGACCTGCTGGAACAGGAGTAGCACCCCAGGGACATAGACCTGCCGGAACGGGAGTAGCCACCCAGAGCCAGAGAACCGGTGCGGAAGAAAGACCCGCCGCAGAAAGAAGCAGCCAGTCAGATGTAAGACCGGTTATGCAGGGCTCTGCGGGATTCAGAGGAAAGTCCAAGAACTTTATTGAGGATGATGATGATTTTTCCTTTGAATTTCTGAACAAATAAAAAGGAACACGAAAAGAAAGCAGAGGTTGTAGAAACGTATGCTATATCAAAATACAGGAGTGGAAAGCTTTTTACAGGAAGTTTTTAAGCCTGTTCAGACCATTGATGAATTTGTACTACAACTGCATAAAGCCATATCCTGTGTACAGGAGGATGTGCCTGTCGCCAGAATAGAAGGAGTCTTAAATTGTGTGGACATCTCTCTTTCGGAAAGGACAAAAGAAGCAACCATAGTCCTTTTTGACGAAGGCAGGGCGGCAGGTGCACCGGAGACCTATGAATATCCGAATGCGGGCGGCAGCACCACCAGAATCTGCATCTACGGAGAAAAAGGACAAGGATGGACGCCGGAACAGAAAGAAATTCTTAAACTTATGAGTCAGGTTATTTATAATATCCTGTCGAGACTGACCCTTCAGGAACTGATTAAGCATGTCAAGGGAACGGACCTTGTGGTGGGACTTCCCAACCTGACGGCGTTTATGGACTTTGCAAGAGAGCTGATAGTTAAAGGCAGAATTGACGAATACGAGTCCCTTTACTTAAATATACGTAATTTTAAGTATGTGAACCGGAAATTGTCCTACCGCAGCGGTAACGAAATCATGAAGCAGTATGCGGTGCATTTAAAGGAGCATCTGGACAAAGAGGAAATGGTAGCAAGACCCGGCGGCGACAATTTTATTGTTCTTTTGAAGAAGGAGCATACTTCAGACTTCTTAAAATTTCTGGAAAATGTGGAGGTTTCCCAGAAAGAAGGAGGCAGGGAGTATAAATTTGAGCTGAAGGCAACCATCGGTGTGACCCACCTAAAAGGTGTGAAGGATGCCGGAGAAGTCATGATGCGTTCCAGTGTGGCATATCAGGTGGCAAGGGATAAGGAAGGCAGTGCCGTTGCCTATTATGATGAGCAGAAATACAGCAATATCATGAAGCAGAAGGACATCAGCGCCAACTTTGACGATGCCTTGAAGAACGGGGATTTTGTAGTATATTATCAGCCCAAGGTGCGGACAAGGGACAGTAAAATCGGCGGTGCCGAGGCTCTTATCCGCTGGTATTTCAAGGGAAACATTGTTTCCCCCGGTGAATTTATTCCCATACTGGAAAAGGACGGAAGCATCTGCCGGCTGGACTTTTATGTACTGGATAAGGTGTGTGCATTTCTGAAAAAGCTGCGGGAGGAAGGACAGGATTATCTGAAGATATCCGTAAATTTCTCACGCTGCCATATGGAAAACAAGCATCTTGCAGAGGATATTGTGGCGGTAATCGACAAGCACGGCGTGCCGCACAAGTACATAGAAGTGGAGCTTACCGAGAGCGAGGACTTTAAGGACTACGAAGAAATTTCCAGACTGGTGAACAAACTGAAGCTGAACGATATTGCCACATCCATAGATGATTTCGGAACCGGCTATTCATCCCTGAACATGCTCCGTCTGGCGGAGATAGACCTTTTGAAGATAGACCGTTCCTTCGTACAGATGGATGAAGAATTTGAACGAAAATTCCGCGATATCGTTATGCTGAAAAACATTGTCCGCATGGCAAAGGAACTGGGTATCCAGATTGTGGCGGAAGGTGTGGAAACAAAGGAGCAGTACGAATATTTAAGCACCACCGGCTGCGACATGATGCAGGGCTATTACTTTGACAAGCCCCTGCCGGAGGATGAGTTTATTAAGAGACTGAAAATCGGTAAATACGAAGAAAGATAAAACTCAAAACAGGGAACTGGAAGGTCAGCTCCCTGTTTTACTTTTTTATTATTAAATATTTATAAAGAAACCAAAAAACATTGACGGGAAACTTCATTGTGTTATACTGTCTGTATAACAGATGAAAAGGAGGCGAAACTTAAGTATGATGATTGAAATTGATTTTAACAGCGACGAAGCCATTTATCTGCAGCTTCGCAATCAGATTATCTTGGGGATTGCCACATCGCGTTTCCGTGAGGGCGAACAGCTGCCTTCCGTACGTCAGTTAGCAGAAGATATCGGCATCAATATGCACACAGTGAACAAAGCCTATACTGTTCTGAAGCAGGAGGGCTATGTAAAGGTGGACAGACGAAAAGGAGCGGTCATTGCGGTGGATGAAGACCGTATGAACACCATTTCCAAGCTGCGGGAAGAACTGCAGGTGATTCTTGCAAAGAGCATCTGCAAGAATATTTCCCAGGAAGAGGTGCATGCTCTGATAGATGAAATATATGAAGATTATGGAGGACACTAATCATGCAGCTACAATTTACCGACAGTGCGAAGGCTGCGCTTTCACATGCAGAAAAAACGGCAAGAAAACTGCAGCAGGGCTATGTGGGTACCGAGCATATCCTGATAGGTCTTCTGAAAGAGGGCAACGGCGTGGCAGCCAAGGTGCTTTTTCAGAACGGCGTAGATGAAAAACAGGTTATGGACATCGTAAAGGATTTGATTACCTTTGACGGTGCCGTAGCTTTGAAGGATAAGGAGAATTATTCCCCGAGGGCACAGAAGGTTCTGGCAGAGGCACACAGACTGGCAGAGCGTTTTCATGAAAAGCTGATCGGCACCGAGCATATCCTGATGGCTCTTATCAAAGAAGGAGAAAATGTGGCGGTCAGACTGCTCAATACCCTGGGCGTATCGACACAGAAGGTATACATCGACGTGCTGATTTCCATCGGAGAGGACAGCAGTCTTTATAAAGAAGATTTGGCGAAAAACCGTCCCGGCAACAAGGGTGGCAGCATGCTTTCCCAGTTCAGCCGTGATTTGACGGCAATGGCGGAGGAAGGCAGTCTGGATCCCGTTATCGGCAGAGAGGACGAAATCCAGAGAGTGATCCAGATTTTAAGCAGGCGTACCAAAAATAATCCCTGCTTAATCGGAGAACCGGGTGTCGGCAAAACGGCAATCGTGGAAGGGCTGGCACTTCGGATTGTATCCGGGGACGTACCGTTTACCGTAAAGGATAAGCGTGTCCTGACACTGGATTTGTCCGCCATGGTAGCGGGCAGCAAGTACCGCGGAGAATTTGAAGAGAGAATTAAAAAGGTTGTCAAAGAAGTAATTGACGCCGGCAATATTATTCTGTTTCTGGATGAACTGCATACCATCATCGGTGCGGGTGGGGCAGAGGGAGCCATTGATGCATCCAACATCTTAAAGCCTTCCCTTGCCAGAGGCGAAATACAGTTAATCGGAGCCACCACCATCAATGAATATCGAAAATATGTGGAAAAAGATGCGGCGTTGGAACGCCGTTTCCAGCCGGTCAATGTGGAAGAGCCGGATGTAGAGGCTTCCATCCGTATATTGAACGGTATCCGTTCCAAATACGAAGAGCATCATCATGTGGAGATTTTACCGGAAGCGGTGGAGGCAGCCGTTAAACTGTCCGACCGTTACATCAATGACCGAAATCTGCCGGACAAGGCGATTGACCTGATAGACGAAGCCGCTGCGGCAGTCCGTCTTTCTTCCGTACAGACACCTGCCAGACAGCAGGAAATGCTCACGGAAATTTCGGAAATGGACAAGGAAATCGAAAACTACGTGAAAGCGGATGACTACGAAAGAGTCAGTGAGCTGAAGCGGGTGCAGGATGCTTTGATTAAAAAGTATGAGCGTCTGCGCAAGAATAACGAACAGGCAGAGGCAAAACGCAGATACGTTGTGGATGAAGAGGACATTGCAAGAGTGGTATCCGTCTGGACGAAGGTTCCTCTGGAAAAGATTGCGGAGAAGGAAAGCGAACGGCTCTTAAAGTTAGAGGATGAGCTGCACAAGAGAGTCATCGGTCAGGAAGAGGCTGTAACGGCGGTGGCAAAGGCAATGCGCCGCGGACGTACCGGCTTAAAGGATCCCAACAGACCCATCGGTTCGTTCCTGTTCTTAGGACCCACCGGTGTCGGCAAGACCGAGCTCTGCAAGGCTCTGGCAGAAGCGATGTTCGGTTCCGAAAATGCACTTATCCGCGTCGATATGTCCGAATATATGGAAGGCCATTCAGTTTCCAAGATGATTGGTTCTCCGCCCGGATATGTTGGCTTTGAAGAAGGCGGCCAGCTTTCCGAGAAGGTCAGAAGAAACCCGTACTCCGTGGTACTTTTTGACGAGATTGAAAAAGCGCACCCGGATGTATTCAACATTCTTCTGCAGGTACTGGACGACGGCCATATCACGGACTCCAAGGGCAGAAAGGTCAGCTTCAAGAATACCGTGCTGATTATGACTTCCAATGCGGGCGCACAACGAATCGTGGACCCCAAAAATCTGGGCTTTACCGTGGATAAGAGCGAAAAGAAAGACTACGACAAGATGAAGAGCGGCGTTATGGAGGAAGTAAAGAAGATATTCAAGCCGGAATTCATCAACCGTATCGATGAAATCATTGTGTTCCACCAGCTAAGCAAGGACAATATGAAATCCATCGTATCCCTGCTGGCATCCAATTTATCGAAACGCTGTGAGGAACAGCTGCAGATTAAGCTGAAATTTTCACCGGCGCTGAAGGAATATCTGGTGGAAAAGCATTCCGACAAAAAGATGGGTGCAAGACCCTTAAAGCGTGCCATCCAGTCTCTGGTAGAGGACGCCCTGGCAGAAGAAATCTTACGGGGCAATGTCAAACCGGGCGATATGGTTACGGCGGGCATCAAGGATGAAAAAGTCACTTTTCATGTGAAAAACCAGTAGAAACGAAACGCAGAATATATTATACTATACATGTAAACTTTAGGTAAAATCCAACGCAGGAGGAAATACAAATGGCAATCGTGGAAGAGTTACTTCGCACAGAGGAAAACGGAGCAATCGGCTTCGGCAATCACACACTGGATAAGAAGGCAAAGAAAGAAGACAGCATTTCCGGCAACACATATAAGGTAAAGACATTCGCAGAAATGACAAAGTTAGAGAAAAACGAAATGTTCTTATATGAATCCGTTCCCGGAACCAGTGTAAATCATTTCGTAGAAACAGAAAACGGTGTGGAGTTCACCGTAGAGGGTGCGGAAGATTCCCAGATTACGTTGGGCATGAAAGAAGACACAGAATACGAAGTTTATGTCGGTGGAGAAAGTATCGGCAAAATGAGCACCGGACTTGGCGGCAAGCTGATTTTGAGCGTAGAGCTTGCAGGCGCAGGCGAGGTTGCTGTAAAGGTAACAGAGGCGTAATGACAAAAAGTAAAAAGAGTACAGTTTTTTTCTGCCAGAACTGCGGCTTTGAGTCTGCAAAGTGGATGGGACAGTGTCCGGGATGCCGGGAGTGGAACACCTTTGTGGAGGAGCAGGTCAGTACGGCAGCACTAAAGAAAAATGGTACACAGGGCAGCACAGCCAGGCAGAAGCCGGCTGTGCTGTCTGAGATTACCATGGAAAAAGAAGACAGAATCAGCACCGGCATGCAGGAGCTTGACCGGGTACTGGGAGGCGGTGTAGTAGCCGGTTCCCTTACTTTGGTAGGCGGTGATCCCGGTATCGGAAAATCCACCCTGCTTTTGCAGGTATGCCGGAATTTTTCGGATGCCGGTGCAAAGGTGCTCTATATTTCCGGAGAGGAGTCCTTAAAGCAGATTAAGATGCGTGCCGAGAGAATTGGCAGCTTCAACGACAATCTGCTTCTTTTGTGTGAGACCAATCTTTCTCTGATTGAGGACACCATCCGCAGCCGGAAACCGCAGATTGTGATTATTGACTCCATACAGACCATGTACAGTGAAGACGTTTCCGCAGCCCCCGGCAGTGTTTCCCAGGTACGGGAGTCCACAGCACTCTTTCTGCAACTTGCCAAAGGGCTGGGTGTTTCCATTTTTATTGTGGGACACGTAACCAAGGAAGGAACCGTGGCAGGCCCCCGCATATTGGAGCATATGGTGGATACCGTGCTTTATTTTGAAGGTGACAGGTATGCTTCTTACCGTATTTTACGCAGTGTGAAGAACCGTTTCGGCTCCACCAATGAAATCGGTGTATTTGAGATGCGGGAAGAGGGACTTACGGAGGTCAGAAATCCCTCCGAATATATGTTAAGCGGCAGACCCAAGGACGCCTGCGGCTGCGTGGTTGCCTGCTCGGTGGAGGGCACCAGACCGCTTATGGTGGAAATGCAGGCGCTTGTATGCCACAGCAATTTCGGTATTCCCAGAAGACAGGCAACGGGTGTGGATTTTAACAGGGTAAACCTCCTGATGGCGGTTCTGGAAAAACGGCTGGGATTGCAGATGAGCGGCTGTGATGCCTATGTAAACCTGGCAGGCGGTATCCGCATTCAGGAGCCGGCAGTGGACCTAGGCATGGTGATGGCGATTGTTTCCAGTTTCAAGAACCGGCCGGTGGATGAAAGCACTGTGGTATTCGGTGAGGTGGGCTTAAGCGGCGAAGTCCGTGCCGTCAGCCTGGCGGAGCAGCGGCTGCAGGAGGCCGTGAAATTAGGCTTTACCACCTGTGTGATGCCCAAAGCCAATGCCGACATGCTGAAAAATACGAAAAGCATTAAGGTCATCGGGGTTTCCAATGTGCAGGAAGCGATAGAACTGATTTAGAATTCTGCCTGTAAAGAGAATATGCATGAGATATTTCGGCGGGAAAGCAATAAATTGTTGTAAAAATTTGAAAATTACGAAAATTTGAAATTTATGCTTGCTTTCCTCCCGGCACCTATGCTATAATACAATTCGTTGAACAGCATAGGGGAATAGTACAGCGGTAGTGCGGCGGTCTCCAAAACCGTAAACGGGGGTTCGATCCCCTCTTCCCCTGCTTCAAAGGACGTTGATGCAACGTCCTTTTTTATTTTATAGGAAATTTCGTTGAATTTTCTTATAAAGCAAAAAAGCCTCCGGGCAATATCTTATAAAATTTCTTTATTATATCTTTTATTATCTAAAAAATCTTTTTTGAAATCCCAGTTATTTTACTCCGCATATGGAACTTATATTTTATTGTAACTTGTAAACAGGCTGTAAAACCGCTATACTATTATACATATAAGCGTATGTTAGGCATATGTATTTGGAAAGGCGGTGGAAAGGATGGAAGAAATGACAGAAAAAGAAAGAAAAGATACCAAAATGGCCACTTTGTACGAACTAAGACTGCTTTTCACACAGGGAGACAAGGAACAGTATACGAAAGAAGAAATTGTAGAATTGCTTGATAAAATAGCAACTGCGAAAGAGCAGGAATAGGGGCGGCAAGCAGGAAAGGCACAGAAAATGGAAAATCGGATAACCGGCAAGAAGCTGGACGAACTTCGTGCTTTCTTTGCGCAGGACCGTTTTGCAACGGAAAACGGCGCTTACGTTGAGGAAGCGGGCGAAAATTATGCAAAATGCAGCATGGAGCTGACGGACCGTCACAAAAATGCCAGAGACGCAGTGATGGGCGGCGTTCATTTTGTGCTGGCGGATTTTACCTTTGCGGTTGCGACAAACTGCATGGGACAGTCCGTAGTATCGTTAAGCTCCAATATCACCTATACCGGCAAGGTCAGAGGCGATAAGCTTATCGGCACAGCACACTGCATCAAAGAAGGCAGAAGTACCAATTTTTACGAAATCACCATTGAGGATGAATATGGAAATCAGGCGGCGGTAGTTACCATTACCGGATTTCATGTAGGAGACAGAAAATAATGAATTTTGGAAAAGAAACAGAAAAATTACTGCATTTTATTGATGAAAGTCCCACTGCCTTCCAGGCGGTGAAAAATCTGGGAGATATGGCGGAAAAAGCCGGTTTTGCGGAACTGAAAGAAACGGAAGAGTGGAGTCTTGAACCTGGAAAGAGCTATTATGTGAAGCGCAACGACTCTTCCATTGCAGCCTTTTCCGTCCCGGATAGGGAACCTGAAAAAATCAAAGGATTTCACATGGTAGCGGCACACAGTGATTCTCCATCCTTTAAGGTAAAGGAAAAAGCGGAGATGACTGCTGAAAACTTATATGTGCGGCTGAATGTGGAAAAATACGGCGGCATGATTTTAAGTACCTGGCTGGACCGACCACTGTCCGTTGCCGGACGTGTTTCCCTGGAAAAGGATGGGGAAGTGATTACAAAGCTTGTCAATGTGGACAGGGATTTACTGGTTATTCCCAATGTGGCAATTCACATGAACCGTGATATGAATAAAGGCGTGGAATACAATCCGCAGATTGACATGCTGCCCTTATACGGAGAAAAAGAAAACGGCAAGGGATTTCTTGCTACTGTTGCGGAGGCAGCGGGAGTAGAAGAAAAGGATATTTTGTCCTATGATTTGTTTTTGTATACCAGACAAAAAGGTACGGTAATCGGCGGGGAAGGGGAGTACATTCTTTCTCCCAGACTGGACGATTTGCAGTGCGCCTATTCAGCTATGCGGGCAGTCACAAAAGAAACCCCGAAGGACTATATCAACTTATGTCTTGTATTTGATAATGAAGAAGTGGGAAGCGGAACCCGTCAGGGTGCAGACTCCACCTTTTTATCGGATGTTATGGAACGTATCCGGGAGTCCTTCGGTAAAAGTGAGGGCTGGCTGCAGGCAAAGATTGCCGGAAGCTTTCTGCTCTCCGCTGACAATGCCCATGCGGTGCATCCCGGTCACCCGGAGAAGGCGGATCCGACCAACCGGCCGGTGTTAAACGGCGGCGTGGTGCTGAAATTCCATGGCAGCCAGAAATATACCACCGATGCGGTTTCAGCAGCTTATGTCAAGCTGCTCGGTAAACATGCGGATGTGCCGGTGCAGACCTATACCAACCGTTCCGATATTTTGGGAGGCTCCACACTGGGAAATATTTCTACAGCGCATGTGTCCGTTCCTTCCGCAGACATCGGACTGCCGCAGCTTGCCATGCATTCCGCAGTGGAAACGGCAGGCATGAAGGATACGGCATACGCGGTTGCCCTGATGCGTGAGTTTTATAAAAAATAATGCCGACACCGGCGGCAGCTTTATGTGAAATAACTTTGAAGCAAGTCCGCGTGAATAAAAGGCAGTTTCCGGCGCATATATTCTTAGAAAACTTTTGGATATTTGCCATGAACCAGAAGATAGAAAATGTATTGGCGTTAGCCTTGCAGACGCCGGATTCGGTGCGTGAAAAGTCCCTGAACTTAAATGTCGGTTTCACGGAAGAAACAAGAACCTGGGAACTGATAGTCAAGTACAACGGAAACCTCAGTAAGGCGGTTTCGGGACTGGCGGTGACGGCGGAAGAGCTGATAGCAGAAGAGCTGATAGCAGGTTATGGTCTCTTGACCGTACCGGAGGATTTGGTGGATACGGTAAGCAGACTGCCGGAAATAGAATATGTGGAAAAGCCTAAACGGCTGTTTTTTTCGATGGCAGATGGAAAAGAAGTTTCCTGCGTTCTGCCGGTTACGAAAAGACAGCCGTTTTTAAGTGGAAAAGGCATTCTCCTTGCGGTTATTGATTCCGGCATCGATTATACAACCCCAAACTTCCGGAATGCGGACGGCAGCACCAGAATTTTATCACTCTGGGACCAGACGGTTTCCCCGGATGCGGAAAAAGGATTTTTCCCGCCGGAAGGATTTGTGACCGGTACAGAATTTACCCAGGAACAGATAAATGCGGCGCTGCGGGAAGCAGACCCGCTCAGACAGTACGAGCTGGTGCCAAGCAGGGACAGCAGCGGTCACGGGACAGCCGTAGCCGGAATCGCGGCGGGGGCTGCCGCGAATGTGACGGGCGGAACAGCGAACAACAACTACGAGGGCATTGCACCGGAAAGTGAGTTGCTTATTGTGAAGCTGGGGACACCGCGGGAAAATTCCTTCCCGCGCACTACAGAGATGATGCGGGCGGTTACTTATGTGGTGAGAAAAGCGCAAAGCTTAAACCGTCCGGTTGCCATTAACCTGAGTTTTGGCAATACCTATGGAGCACATGACGGCAGTTCTCTTTTAGAACGTTTTTTGGACAATGCAGCGGAAATCGGCAGAACGGTTATCTGTGTGGGAAGCGGAAACGAGGGAGCTTCGGCAGGACACCGGGAAGGAAGAGTAAATGTAGGCGAAACGGCGGCAACGGAGCTTTCCGTGGGCGCCTATGAAACGGCTTTCAGTGTGCAGCTCTGGAAAACCTATACGGATGTATTTCGCATTACACTGCGCTCGCCGGGCGGACAGGAGTTTTCTTTTTCTACGGAAAAAGGCGGGGAAATAACCTGGGAAGCAGAACGGACGAGAATACTTATTTATGTAGGGGAGCCGTCCCCCTATGCGGTGGAACAGGAAATTTATTTTGATTTTATTCCCGAAAATTTGTACATTTCTCCGGGAATATGGTCGTTTCTCATTGGAACGCAGGAAAAAGAAAGCAGCTTTTATTTCTACCTTCCGTCCCAGGCGGCGCGCAATCAGAATACCCGCTTTTTTGAACCTAATCCCAATCTGACGCTGACCATTCCCTCCACGGCGTCGAAGGTGATTACCGTGGGCGCCTATGACAGTACCTACGACGCCTATGCCGATTTTTCCGGCAGGGGTTACCGGTATGCGGAGCGGGATATCGGTCTTTTGGCAGCAGGGGCGGCAAAACCGGACCTTGCGGCGCCGGGCGTAAACATTACGGCACCGGACATCTATGGCGGTTACCGGTCCTTCACGGGGACTTCTTTTGCAACGCCCTTTGTGACGGGCGCAGCGGCTTTGCTCATGGAATGGGGCATTGTGCAGGGGAATGATGCGTTCTTGTACGGAGAAAAGGTAAAGGCCTATTTAAGACGGGGCGCACGAAAAATAAGAGGGGAAGAATTCTACCCCAACGACAGGGTCGGGTACGGGGCGTTGTGCGTAGCAGACAGTATACCGATACAGTAATATGCGGCTTTAAGCCATTTTTGTGGCAAAAGCCGCATATTTTTTGTGAATTTGCTGGAAAGTTATATAGACAACTAAAAACGGATTTTACGTTTATATAGTTGAATAAATTCATATAATGTGGCATAATACAATATATAAAAACAAAAAGACTGTGAATAAGAGGAAACAAACATGAGACTTTTGAAAATCAATATAAAAAATATGCCGCGTTTCAGAGAGGATATAGATATCGATTTTATTACGAAACAGAGAGTAGCAGAGGACGATAAAGAAAAACTGTTTCATATTTTTTCTAATATTTATGCAAATCAGGTACTTTCTTTTATTGGTATCAATGCATCAGGAAAGACGACCATCTTAAAAGTTATTTCCTTTGTCATAAATATGCTTAATAATGAGGCACTGAACAGTATTAAGTCAAAAGAAATTTTAAATGACCTGGCAGAGAAGGAAAAAGTGAAAATTACAAGCTTTTTTTACAATGAAAATTGCATCTATAAGCTTGAAACAGTTATTACAAAAGAGATAAATCCGGTAGACAAAGAAGAAAAGCTGGTAATATCGGAAGAAACTCTTTGGGAAAAAGATGCTGGAAAAGTAAAGACTAAGAAGAGCTTGTTTGATTTTGAAAATACAGATATTATAATAGAAAGAAATCAAAAAGAACAATTCTTATTAAGCGATGTCAGTGTAATGATTGCAATAAACAAGGAAAAACAATCTAACTTTCCGATTAGGGACATGTTGAAGTGGACGAATCATAATATGCTGAACATACTGGGCATATTTCCTAAGGAGCTTCTTACATTTCTGGACCCGAGCATTGAATATTTTAAATGTAATACGGAGAAGAAGCCGGCGGACATTCGCCTGAAATTTTATGCTTCGGACGAGATTATACTGAATAGTCCGCTGGAAATAGAAAAATATCTTTCTTCCGGTACTATTAAAGGTATTAATGTTTTTATGAATGCGCTACTTTGCTTCATAGAGGGCGGATACCTTATTGTGGATGAACTGGAAAATCACTTTAACGAAGAGATTGTAACGACGCTGGTCCGTTTCTTTATGAATCCCAGTGTTAATAAAAATGGAGCCACCTTGATTTATTCTACACATTATTCTGAATTGTTAGATGAGTTTGAAAGAAATGATTGCATTTACATCATCAGAAATCGGGGAGGTATATATGCTGAAAATTTATCGCTCATATTAAAGAGAAATGATATTAAGAAGAGCGAAGCATACGAAAGCGGATATTTAGAGGGGACTGTGCCTGTGTATGAATCTTATCTGGCTCTAAAGAAAGTTCTTTCCAGTGTAAAATTACAGGGGGATGATAATGGCAAAATATAAAGCATGTATTTGCGAGGGCGGCGCAGAGAGAGTTATATTGGAGCTGCTTTTAGAACAGGACAAGCTGATTTTTTCAAAAGAGGAATTGCTGGAGGAAGAGATTATTAATTCAAGAAGGGGGAAGGATTTTGAAGAAAGGTATTTGAGGAAAGAATTTTCGGGAAAAATAACGGTGTATAGAGTATTGGATTCCCGAAGAGAAAATTTCAAAATAAGCAAAGCCTATCAAAATAAAGTAGATATTGTAAATGTAATTACCGCACCGGAGATAGAAATGCTTATCATTTGTAATGAAGGAAAATATAAGGACTTTGAGAAAAGAAAAAATATGTCCCCCAGTGAATACTGTAAATCTATTTTAAGATATAAGGATGTAAAGAGCGTTTCGTTTGTAAAAGAATATTTTTCCGATATAGCGGTGTTGGAACAGAGTCTTCATGAATATCGCAAGATATCAAAACGCAGAAAAAATGAAAGGACTCTATGGGATTTATTAAAAGTCAATAATTAAGGAATTAATTTAGGTGATGGAGGAAAGAAAATGGCAGAGTTAGAAAGCAGTAAGGATTTGATTAGTGTATTGTGGAGCGGGGCTGATATTCTGCGCTCCAAAATGGATGCAAACGAATACAAGGATTATTTATTGGGGATTGTCTTTTATAAGTATCTTTCCGATTCCTTTTTAATAAAAGTATATGATTTGATTTATGATGAAAAACCACAGAATTTGAAAATGGCATTGGAAGCATATAAAGAAGCACTTGCAGATGACAGCGCAGAGGAATTGATAGAACAGATACAATCAGAGTGCCATTATGTAATTGAACCGGATCTTACATATACGTGTTTTGCAGATGCGGCAAGGACAAATTCATTTAATCGTGAACAGTTGCAAAAAGCTTTTAACAATATTGAACAGAGTGACCCTTTGTTTGCAGATTTATTTACAGATATTGATTTGTATTCCAATCGTTTGGGAACCGGGGACCAGAAACAGAGCGATACCATATCCAATTTAATTAAGGAAATTGATAAGGCAGATTTATTAAATTCCGATGCAGAAATATTGGGAAATGCATATGAATATCTGATAGGTCAGTTTGCTTCAGAAACGGGAAAGAAAGCTGGAGAGTTCTACACACCTCAGGCTGTATCGAAAATATTGACGAAGATAGCTATAGCAGGACAGGAAGAGAAAAGAGGGTTATCGGTATATGACCCCTGTATGGGTTCCGGCTCGCTGCTGCTTAATGCGAAAAAGTATTCTACAGAGCCGAATTATATCAGATATTATGGACAAGAGTTAAATACCTCAACTTATAACCTGGCACGGATGAATATGATTTTACATGGAATCTCTCCGGACAACCAAATGCTCCGAAACGGTGATACATTGGATGGGGACTGGCCGACCGGCGAAGAAACAGATTTTAATATGGTATTGATGAATCCGCCGTATTCTGCTAATTGGAGTGCAGCAGCAGGTTTTTTACAGGATGAGCGTTTTAGTGATTATGGCGTGCTGGCGCCGAAGTCTAAAGCAGACTATGCCTTTTTGCTGCATGGACTTTATCATCTGAAAAGTAATGGAACAATGGCAATCGTACTGCCTCACGGAGTTCTTTTCCGTGGTGCGGCAGAGGGCAAGATACGAGAAAAACTTCTTCGTTCCGGTAATATTTATGCAGTAATCGGATTGCCGGCAAACCTTTTTTATAACACATCCATTCCTACTTGCATTATTGTATTAAAAAAACATAGGGATGGTCGAGATGTTCTTTTTATAGATGCATCACAGAAATTTGAAAAGGGGAAGAAACAGAATGCCATGACGGATAAACATATTGAGTCTGTCATGACCCTCTACAGTAACAGGGAGACTGTTGATAAAGAAGCGTACCTCGCAAGTTTTGAAGATATTGAGAAAAATGATTTTAATCTGAATATTCCCCGGTATGTTGATAATTTTGAAAAGGAAGAGGAAATCGACTTAAAGGAAATTCTGACCAGTATGACCAACACAGACAGGGAATTGGAGCAGGTGCAGAACGAGTTCGTGGCACTTCTCAAAGAACTGACATCGTCAGATGCAGAAATCATGCAGTCGTTGAATGAACTGATTGGAAAAATGGAGGGGTAATGGATATGGCAAAGCCTAAAATTAGATTCAAAGGGTACCAGGACGATTGGGAACAGCGTAAGTTAGAGGATATATTGTTTAGCTTGCAGAACAATACACTTTCTAGGGCTGATTTGTCGAATGAAACAGGTGTTGCAAAGAATGTCCATTATGGAGACATACTAACCAAGTTTGGAGAAGTTTTAGATATAAGTAAAGAGCAGCTTCCAATGATTATGGATGAAGGCGTTTTGACCAAATATAAAACTTCATTTTTGCAGAACGGAGATGTGATTATTACTGATACAGCAGAGGACACAACGGTTGGCAAGTGCAGTGAAATAGCGGGATTGAATGATGAAGTTGTGCTGTCGGGACTGCATACTATTCCATACAGACCAATAAAAAAATTTGCTTCCGGATATTTGGGATATTATCTAAATTCCAGTGCATATCACAATCAGTTGATACCTTTAATGCAAGGAATAAAAGTTACATCAATATCCAAAGCCGCTATGCAAGATACGGATATTGTTTATCCTAAACCAATGGAAGAACAGGCTATGATAGGTAACTACTTTCAGTCCCTCGACCACCTCATCACTCTTCACCAGCAAAAGTGTGATGATTTGAAGAATTTAAAGAAATATATGCTTCAAAATATGTTTATATAGAATTCAGGATGTTTTTGGTGAGTGTTTTATGATAAAACAGGAATAGAATGGGTATCTGAAGGTGTGTTTGGCATACATTATAACTTACGCTGTAAGGCATCCTAAATACAATGTATTTAGGATGAAATGGGATATAATGTAATAAATATTATGAAATTTATGCTTAAATAATGAAAGTAAAAATTCATTGATAGAGTGAAATAATGCTTAATTAGTGTTTGGGAACAGCGTAAGTTGGGGGAACTTGGTTCATTGAAGAATGGAATGAACTTTTCCAAAGAAGCCATGGGAATAGGATTTCCATTTGTGAATCTTCAAAATATATTTGGTAATAACGTTATTGATGTGTCAAATTTAGGAAAGGCGATGGCATCGGATTCACAGTTAAAAGACTACAATTTGCTAAATGGAGATGTTCTGTTTGTTCGTTCATCGGTAAAATTGGAAGGTGTGGGCGAAGCCGCATTGGTACCTCAAACGCTTGATAATACTACATATTCTGGATTTATTATAAGATTTCGAGATGAGTATGGATTAGACAATAATTTTAAAAGATTTGTATTCGGAATAGAATCTGTGCGAAATCAGATTATGTCACAGGCAACAAATAGTGCTAATAAAAATATAAGTCAGTCAGTGTTAGAAAATCTTGAACTGGCAATTCCGAGCAAATCAGAACAACAAAAAATTGGAGCCTATTTTTCCAATCTCGACCACCTCATCACTCTTCACCAGCGTAAGCGACTTGGTTGGCTGAAAGTAGGGAAAAACGATTGGGAACAGCGTAAGTTAGAGGATATATTGTTTAGCTTGCAGAACAATAC